>SAMEA3663296__coassemble_470_pt1 | contig 15706 bp, 13 predicted proteins | sample SAMEA3663296__metabat2_high_PE_018 | metagenome-assembled genome bin SAMEA3663296 (sample SAMEA3663296) | pig gut metagenome | biome: pig gut; feature: pig-associated habitat; material: faeces | place: China | collected 2013
CTCCCGCACAGGCCGCGAGCAGACAAGCGAGCGCCGCTATGAGAGAACCTCCCGTACAAGCCGCGAACAGGCAAAGACCGGTCGTTACGAAAAAAGCGGCTCCGTCAGCAGACTGCCTGCCGAAAATCAGGAAACCGCCGATCGCGCAAAGGCCGTACGCAGCGGACGGAAAAAGAAGTCCAAGCGGACTTTTTTGCCCCTTTTGCTGTTCATTGTCGGACTTGTTGTGCTCGGTGTGCTTGTGTTTGCGCTTATGAGCCTTCTTTTCGGAAGCGGTGAAGCGCCGCACAACGAAACCCGTGACGGAGTTGCCTATCTGGAATCTCTGGAGGCAAAGGATCCCGCCGCAATCGACGAAACGCTTGCCGCCATCCGCAAAAAGAGAATGGAAGTGGAGCGCGACATCATCATGCAAAAGCTGACCGATGACGAAAATGACGTCTGGTCGATGTTCCATGATTATGTGATTCTGGGCGACTCGCGTGCCGTCGGCTTCTATTACTATGATTTTTTGGAAAAGAACCGCGTTCTTGCAGACGGCGGCGATACCATCCGAAAAATCGAGACCCATATGGACGAAATCAAAGCGCTGAATCCGTCCTATATTTTCCTCTGCTACGGTCTGAATGACGTCAGCATCGGCTATTGGTCAACGCCGGAGGAATACACGGCGGAATTCATGCAAATCTGCGCCACATTGAAAGAGGAAGTCCCCGGCGCAAAAATCATTGTAAGCTCTATCCTGCCTGCGCGAGATCCCGCGTTTGATATCTCCTCGCGCTGGCGCGAGATCCCGACCTACAGCGATATGCTTCAGGATGCCTGTGAAGAAAACGACATTCTTTTCGTAGATAACAGTCAGACCGCCGAGGATCATGCCGATCTTTGGGATATCGACGGCATCCATGTCCGCAGAGAATTCTACAGCTATTGGGCACGCAACCTGATTGTTGCGGTCATTGAGGACGAGACCTATGAATAAATCAATTTTTTTGGAAATAATGCGTTGGGTTGTCGTCGCTGCCGCCGTAATTTTTCTGATTACCATGTTTTCGCAGAACCGTATCAGCACCGCCGCCCCCGAAACCGTCTTGGAAGCGGTCACCTCCAAGCTGGATATGTCCGAAATGCAGGAGGCAAACAATCGTATGATTAAGCGCCTGTACGGACTCAACCCCGACGACTACGAAAGCTGTGTTCTCTACTACCCCACGACCAACATGGGCGCGGAGGAGCTGCTGATCGTCAAGCTTTCGGATATGTCGCAGCAGGAAGCGGTACGCACCGCGGTGGAAAAACGGCTGGATACGCAAAAGAACAGCTTTGACGGCTACGGCGTGGATCAGTATGATATGCTGACCAAAAACTGCGTGATTGAAGTGCGCGGCAACTATATCCTGTTTGTTGTTCATCCGGCCTCGGCAGCCGCCGCGCAGGCCTTCCTGAACGCGCTGTAAGGAGGGAAAGACATGACATTCAGTAATCTTTTCTTCCCGTTTGTATTCCTGCCGATCTGCCTGCTGCTGTACCTCATCATGCCGAAACGGCTGAAAAATCTTCTGCTCGTGTTATGCAGTCTGGTATTTTTCGCATGGGGCACACCGGAGTATCTGCTTTTGATGCTTGCAAGCCTGCTGTTTAACTATTTCACGGGCTTACAGCTTGGCGCTCAGAAAGCTGCCGGCAAAAACGGCCTTGCAAAGTTCACCTTGATTACCGCCGTGATTGTAAATCTGCTGCTGCTCGGTTTTTTCAAGTACTACGGTTTCCTGCTGGAAAGCATCACCGGCCTGTTCGGCACACCGATGAAAGCGCAGCAGCTTCCCGTCCCCATCGGACTGTCCTTCTTTACCTTCTCGGTGCTTTCCTATCTGTTCGATGTTAATCGCGGCAAAGTTCCCGCTGCGAAAAACATCATCAATTTCAGTCTTTTCGTAACCTTCTTCCCAAAGCTGGTTTCCGGCCCGATCGTCCAGTATTCCGCCATGGCAGGCCAGCTCGCGGAGCATCCGATCACCCGTGAAAAATTCGGTTCAGGCGCACGTCTGTTTCTGATCGGTCTGGCAAAGAAGGTCTTGATCGCCAATACCCTCGGCCTCTCCTTTTATGCCATTTCCGCCTTGCAGCCGTCTGAGCTTTCTGCGGCAACGGCATGGCTGGGCGCAATTCTCTATTCGCTGATGCTCTATTTTGACTTCGGCGGCTACTCCGAAATGGCCATCGGTCTTGCCGGAATGTTCGGCTTTGAAATCTCCAAAAACTTCGATTATCCGTACATCTCCTCATCGATTTCGGAATTCTGGCGCCGCTGGCATATCTCTCTGGGCGCATGGTTCCGCGACTATATCTATATTCCTCTCGGCGGCAGCCGCGAGGGGGAACACAAAACCATCCGGAACCTTCTGATCGTCTGGCTCCTGACCGGCATCTGGCACGGCGCAAACTGGACCTTCCTTGTGTGGGGCGTATATTACGGTCTGCTGCTGGTCATGGAAAAGTTTGTCATGCGCGATGTTGTGGAAAAAATGCCCAAAATTCTGCGGCATTTATTTACCGTTCTGCTTGTGATCATCGGCTGGGTATTCTTCTTCTCCGACTCGATCGGAAACGCCATAAGCTATCTTGGCAGTATGTTCGGCTTCGGCAGCGGCATCTTCGATTCTACCGCGCTGTACTATTTGGGCAGCTCCTGGCTGATTTTGATTGTTGCCGTTGTTGCCGCGCTCCCGTTCGTAACACGCTTTTTCTCTAAGCTCTACAATCGCAAGGGAAATCTGGCAGTCATTCTTTCGGTGGTGTTCTTCGGACTTCTCCTGCTGCTGTGTGTCGCAAGCATGATGAACGACACCTATTCCACTTTCCTGTATTTCCAGTTCTGACGGAGGTAATTCAATGGAACAAACAAATAATTACCGCCGTCCGCGCCGCTCCTGTGTTGAGCAAAACCGCTCCACGCAGGGTTACTGGCTGGGCATCCTGCTGATTGTTTTCATCGTCCTGTTCGATTTGCTCGGCATTTTCTCGCCGGACAAGAGCTTCTCCGACAACGAAAACCGCAAGCTTGCACAGATCCCGACCTATTCTTCCAAGGCGCTTCTGGACGGCAGCTACTTTGCCGAATGGGAGGACTATGTTGCCGATCAGTTTTTCGGCCGTGATTTTTGGATCACGCTGCGCCTGAAATGCGCTAAGCTCTTCGGTCAGACGGAATCCAACGGCGTTTATCTCGGCGATGACGATTATCTGATTCAGATCCCGACTGAGCCGGACTGGAACAATGTTGACGGAACGCTTGCCGCAGTCAACGATTTTGCCCGGCGGCATGAGGAACTGAACATCAATATGATGATCGTTCCCAACGCTGTCTCGGTTCTGTCCGACAAGCTTCCCGCCAATGCGCCCGGACGCGATCAGGCAGCAGACCTGAAATATATCAGCTCCGCTCTGGAGGGTGTGACCTTCCTCGATCCCAGCGCCGCGCTGAACAAGCATTCTCAGGAGCCGCTCTATTACCGTACGGATCACCACTGGACAAGCCTTGCCGCCTCCTATGCCTTTTCCGCAACGGCAAAGGCAATGGACATCGGCAGCGTATCGCAGGGATATGATGTTTATACCGTTTCCACCAGCTTTGAAGGCACTTTAGCCTCTAAGAGCGGCGATCATTCCGTCCGCGATGTCATCGAGATCTATGTCCCGAAAACCGATGCCGAATACCGCGTCACCTATGAAGACACGCAGGAAAAGACCTGCTCGCTCTATCAGCGCGACTGCCTGTTCGAAAAGGATCAGTACACCGTTTTCTTCGGCGGCAACCATCCCAAAATAACCATCGAAACCACGGTTGACTGCGGCAGAACGCTTCTGCTCCTCAAGGACTCCTACGCAAACTGCTATGTCCAGTTCCTGTATCCTTACTATGACGAGATCGTCATGATCGATCCGCGTTACTACTACGATAACCTCGAAGCGGTCATCTCCCGCGAGGGCGTAACGGACGTTCTCTTCCTCTACAACGCCGACACCTTCCTCAGCGACACCTCGCTGAAGGATGTGCTGACAGTGGAGTAGTCGCATGAACGCAGAAAATCTGATCGGGTTCGCCGTATATTTCGCGGCAGCCGCCATCATGGCGGGCATTGGGATTTCTCAATTAAAGAGCAGCAAACCGGTCGGATTCTATACCGGTGAAAAGCCGCCCAAAGAAGACGAAATCACCGATGTGAGGGCTTGGAACAAAAAGCATGGCCTGATGTGGTTGATTTACGGAGGAATCATCATCACGGGCTTTGGAATCGGAACAACGCTCGGCGATTCGCTTTGGTGTTTGATTCCCATGCTCGGCGGCATCCTCCTTCCCCTGCCTGTCATGATTTGGTATCATCACAGATTGATTCAGCTCTGCAAAAAATGATGGGACACAATCCCATGTTGAGGTAAATTGCGTTATGCTATGGCTTGCAGCAGCGGTGCTGTCAGCGCTCTTTGCCGGTCTGACAGCGATTTTGGCCAAGTGCGGCATCAAAAATACGGACTCCGATATCGCAACGGCACTGCGGACAATTGTTGTACTGATTTTTTCGTGGGTCATGGTTTTGATTGTCGGCTCGGCCGGAACAATCACTAAAATCGAGCCCAAGGCTCTGGTGTTTCTGGTGCTTTCCGGACTTGCGACCGGCGCTTCCTGGATCTGTTATTTTAAAGCGCTGTCCATAGGAGATGTCAACAAAGTCGTTCCCATCGACAAATCAAGCACGGTATTGACCGTACTCCTCGCCATCCTTCTGTTTGGCGAAAGCAATCATCTTGCCGTCAAGCTGATCGGAACGGCGCTTCTGGCCGTCGGTGTCTTTTTGATGATTGAAAAGAAAAATTCCGGTCAAAAAGAAACAAAACGCGCATGGCTTCCGTATGCAATCGGTTCGGCCGTTTTTGCGGCGCTTACATCGGTATTGGCAAAAATCGGAATTACCGGCGTAGAGTCCAATCTCGGTACTGCGATCCGCACCGGCGTTGTGCTGGTGATGGCGTGGGCGATGGTTTTTGTCAAGGGTAAGCAAATCATGCTGAAATCCCTTGACAGGAAAGAGCTTCTGTTCATCGTTTTGTCGGGACTTGCAACCGGCGCTTCCTGGTTGTGCTACTATTACGCGATCCAGAACGGCGATGTCAGCGTTGTGGTTCCGATTGATAAGATGAGTATTTTGGTTTCCGTTTTGTTCTCCGCCATCGTCTTCCGCGAAAAGCTCAGCAAAAAGGCCGTGATCGGCCTGCTGCTGATGGTCGTCGGAACGCTTGCCATGGCAATATGGTCATAAAAATGCTGATACATTATAAAAACCGGCTGAAGGAGGAAAAATCCTCCTTCAGCCGGTTTTTATTAAGAAGGCAGCGCTGTTCGCGTTGCCCTTTTGCGGCAAAAGCCACAAAAGCCGTCTCATGCAGTTCTTGACGCACCTTCGGTGCTATAAAAAGCTTTTCAAGCTTTTTATGAAGAACTAGTATGAAATTGCGTTATCCCGCACTCACAACGTCGGCTCCGTCCAGTGCGGAATCGATGATGCCCTCCGCCATGTCCAAAAGATCATAATATGTCGTCCCATAAATATCCGCCATGTCCTCATAGGACATATCCGCAACACTGTAGCTTGCCCACAGGCAGAAGCTGTAGCCCTTCAGCGGGAAGGTCAGGCACCAGCCCTGATTGGTGCAATCCTCCGTCTGCTGCTTGTAGGAAACCTCCAGAGGAACATCACGGTAGGGCATTTCGTCTGCGGAGATGTATTCCATGGCCTTGCCTTCGCAAACCAGACGGTACTTGACCTGTGTGCCGGCCACCTCTCTCATGCCGACAATCTCATAGCCCTCAGCCTCGGCAAGCTCGTATTCATTGCTCATACGCACCAGATAGCTGACATCGGCTGCGCCGGTCTGGCTCAGATCATACACACACAGATTTTCATAGCCGGCAAGCTCCTGCTCGATTGCAGCAGCGGAATCCACCTGCTTGAGTCCGTCGGGATAAGCAATTTCTGTCTCAGCAGTCTCGGTTTTCTGCGAAGCGATCAGCCAGCCGCCCAGACCTGCCACAACAGCAATGACAACACACAAAATAACGATCAGGACTTTTTTCATTTTTGTTCTTTGCTCCTTTTGAAATACTTCACGGGCAGGAGAACGCGCTGTCGTTCTTCCGACCGGAATCATCATATCACAATTTTTCCCAAAACGCAACATATAGATGTTTTTTCTATAGAATCTGTAAAAATCGCACCATAACTGGTGTTCAGCGTGTCGAAAAAACCTTTTCGGCACGCTGATGGACTGTTGAGAAAGGCTCCAAAGACAAGCAACTCACACTCGTCGGCGTACACAAGTACGGTAGAGTGTGAGTTGCGCAGCAAGTCTTCGCTTCCGTATTTGATATACTTTGCTGTTTGAACGGCTGCAATTCATGCGGTGCACCAAATATTGTTTTCTTCATTTTGACGGTTTGAACCTTTATCGACAGTCTGATTGTTGCTTCTATTGAGCATCATGTGTAACATTTTTATGAACGCTTCCGGAAGGCTTGCATTTTTCTTCCTCCCGTGATAATATGTAGCATGCTACATATTTTTTTGAGGTGAAGCATGGAGTTCATAGATAATGCTGTCAGCAGCCGCATCAAACGCATCAGCAATGCGCTGCACCGGCTGTGCACAAATGATATTGCCGAACAGGAGCTGACCTCCTCGCAGGCCTACGTCCTTGCATGGCTTGCCCATCAGCAGCAGCCTGTCTATCCCAGCGATATCAGTAAACGCTTCGGTCTGAAGCATCCGACGGTTTCCGGTATTTTGCAGCGCTTGGATGCAAAAGGGTTTATTTCCTTTGTTCCCGATCCGGATCATCGACGCAAACGCATCCTTCTGACGGAAAAATCCCGTTTTTGCGACGAATGGCTCAAAACAAGAATCAGTCAGAACGAACGGATGCTTCTGGACGGAATGAGCCAAGAGGAGATTCAGACGCTTTGCAATCTGCTTGACCGCGTGATCGGCAACATCAATTCTGCCGGCGCGCTTTCGGAGTCTTGCGAAAAGGAGGTCTATAATGATTAAAAAACTCTCGCGAAGTATTCGGGAATACAAAAAACAAACCATTCTGACACCGCTGTTTATGATCGGCGAGGTCGGAATGGAATGTACCATTCCGCTGATTACCAAGGATCTGATCAACGCACTGGAAAGTCAATGCGAAATGTCAACGATTCTTCGGCTTGGCGCGCTGCTGATTCTAATGGCGGTCTGCTCCATGCTCTGCGGAATTCTTTCCGGTATGTTTGCCGCAACCGCGTCCAGCGGCTTTGCCAAAAATCTTCGCCACGATCTGTTCTTAAAGATTCAGAGCTTTTCCTTTACAAATATCGACAAATTCTCCACATCCTCGCTTGTCACACGTCTGACCACCGATGTCAACCGCGTGCAGATGGCCTTCCAGATGCTCATCCGCATTGCCGTCCGTGCGCCGCTGATGTTCATTGTTGCTATTATCATGTCGATCAATGTCGGCCGCTCCCTTGCATTTATCTTTGTGCTGGTCATTCCGATTCTGGTCATCGGCTTTGCCCTTATTATAAAAACTGCCTTGCCGCTGTTTAAATCACTGTTCAAAAAGTATGACGCGCTGAACAATTCCGTGCAGGAAAACGTCAAGGGTATGCGTGTGGTCAAATCCTTTGTCCGTGAGGACTACGAAGACCGGAAATTCGGCAAGGCCTCCGATGCGCTTTGCAGCGATGTGACAAAGGCAGAAAAGATTCTTGCCCTCAACAATCCCATTATGATGTTCTGCATGTATCTGTGCATGCTCCTCATTCCCTATTTCACCGCGAAGGCCATTTGCTGCAATTGGTTCCCCGGAATGCAGGTCGGCACGCTTTCCAGCCTGATTACCTACAGTATGCAGATTTTGTCCTCTCTCATGATGCTGACCATGGTCTTTGTCACGCTGACCATGGCGATTGAAGCCGGACGGAGAATCACAGAGGTATTGGATACCGAGAGCACACTCCGCAATCCCGAGCATCCCGTCACCGAAGTCAAGGACGGCAGCATTGAATTCTCCGACGTCCATTTCAAATACAACGAGAATGCCGAACGTGAAGCGCTGTTTGATATTGATCTTTCCATTCCTGCCGGCGCAACCGTCGGTATCATCGGCGGCACCGGCTCCAGCAAATCCACCCTCATTCAGCTAATACCGCGGCTTTATGACGTAACCGGCGGCAGTGTGAAGGTCGGCGGCGTAGATGTCCGTGACTATGATATAGAAATACTTCGGGATCAGGTTGCCGTTGTTTTGCAGAAGAACGTGCTTTTCTCCGGCACGATCAAAGAAAATCTTCGTTGGGGCGACCCGAACGCTTCCGACGAGGAGCTTGAACGCATTTGCCGTCTGGCGCAGGCGGATGAATTTATCAGCCAGATGCCGGATCGGTATGACACCATGATCGAACAGGGCGGCGCAAACGTCTCCGGCGGTCAGAAGCAGCGTCTGTGCATTGCGCGCGCCTTGCTGAAAAAGCCAAAGGTTCTGATTCTGGACGACTCGACCTCCGCAGTCGATACCCACACCGACGCGCTGATCCGCAAGGCTTTCCGTGAAGAGCTGCCCGGAACGACAAAGCTCATCATCGCGCAGCGAATCGCCTCCGTGCAGGATGCGGATATGATTATCGTATTGGACGGCGGCAAGGTCAGTGCGGTCGGCACGCATGAACAACTTCTTGCCTCCAGCGAAATCTACCGCGAAGTCTTTGAGTCTCAGACGAAGGGAGGCGATGAGGATGTCTAAAGGTCACAAAAAACCGGCTTTCGACCGCAAACCCATGCCGAAAGCAAAAAAGGGTACGCTTCCGCGAATCATTAAGCTGCTGCTTGCAGATTATAAGTGGATGCTCCTGTTTGCCATGCTCTGTATGGCAGCTTTCTGCGTCGGAAACGTCACACCCTCTATCTTTATTAAAAATATCACCGACATCATCATCAACGGTCAATCGCTCGGCTGGGATGCCGTTGCCGGAGAAGTCGTTCAGATGCTTCTCATCATGGCGGCCATTTTGCTCTTTGCCACGCTTTGCTCCTTCCTCTATTCGCGTTTTATGGCCGTTATTACGCAGGGCTTTATGAACAATATGCGCAAGCGGATGTTTGAGCGTATGCAGACGCTGCCCATCAAGTATTTCGACTCTCACGGTCACGGCGATATCATGTCGTACTACACAAACGACATTGACACCCTGGAGCAGTTGATCTCTCAAAGCCTTCCCCATCTCGTGCAGTCCGGCCTGATCCTCGTCTGTCTCGTCTCGATCATGCTCTACTACAGCATGGATTTGATGCTGGTTATGGTATTCGGCATTATCGCAATGATCTTTGCGGTAAAGAAAATCGGCGGCAGAAGCGGCTCTTATTTCGTCCGCCAGCAAAAATCCATCGGTGAAATGGAGGGCTATGTAGAAGAGCTGATGAATGGTCAAAAGGTCGTCAAGGTCTTCTGCCACGAAAAAACTGCGGCAAAGGAGTTTGATGAGAAAAACGAACAGCTCTTCCATGATGCCGCAAATGCCTCGCGCTTTTCCAATATCATGGGACCGATTATGGGCAACATCGGCAATATGATCTATGTGCTGGTCGCAATTTTCGGCGGTCTGCTCATCACGCTGAAAATCCCCAATATCTCGATCGGCGGACTTGTCAACGGTACTTTCGGCAGCGTGCTGGAAATCTCCGTTGTGATCTCGTTCCTCAATATCGGCCGTCAGTTTACAAACAACGTCAATCAGGTCGCGCAGCAGTTTAATTCGATTGTTATGGCTCTGGCAGGTGCCGACCGCATCTTCTCCCTGATGGATGAACCGGAGGAAGCAGATGAAGGCTATGTCACGCTGGTCAACGCCAAGCAGCTGGATGACGGCTCTCTGACAGAATGCAGCGAACGCACCGGTCTGTGGGCATGGAAGCATCCGCATAAGGCTGACGGTACCGTAAGCTACACCAAGCTTTCCGGCGATGTGCGCTTGTTCAATGTGGACTTTGAATATGAGGAGGGAAAGCCCGTTCTTCATGATATTTCCCTCTGGGCGGAACCGGGACAGAAAATCGCCTTTGTCGGTGCAACCGGTGCAGGCAAAACAACCATTACCAACCTCATCAACCGTTTCTATGACATCGAAGACGGTAAAATCCGTTACGACGGAATCAACATCAACAAAATCAGAAAGCCCGATCTGCGGCGCTCTTTGGGCATCGTTCTTCAGGATGTCAATCTGTTCACCGGTACGGTTATGGAAAACATTCGCTACGGCAAGCTCGACGCGACGGACGAAGAATGTATCAAAGCCGCAAAGCTCGCCAATGCCCATGATTTTATCACGCGCCTGCCGAACGGATACAACACGATGCTTTCTGCAAACGGAGCGAATCTCAGTCAGGGTCAGCGGCAGCTTCTTTCGATTGCCCGCGCCGCCGTTGCCGATCCTCCTGTGATGATCCTTGATGAGGCAACCTCCTCGATTGATACCCGTACCGAAGCACTGGTGCAAAAGGGTATGGACGCACTGATGGAGGGCAGAACGGTCTTTGTCATCGCGCACCGTCTTTCTACCGTCCGCAATTCTGACGCAATCATGGTTCTCGACCACGGACGAATCATTGAACGCGGCAGCCATGATGATCTGATCGCACAAAAGGGCACCTATTACCGCCTGTATACCGGCGCGTTTGAACTGGAATAAAAGGCAGAAATATAACGACTGCCGGTTCCTGATAAAAGCATCGGGAACCGGCAGTTCATACTGGTTCTTAATCAAAAGATTTTTATGAGATTCCAGTATAATACGAATACCTGATAGAAATCTTGAAAAAGGTTTCTATCAGGTATTCGTATAAAATCGAGGCTCTGCAACAAGAGCCTCGATTCTTTTATGCTGTTTACGGCAGGAAGAAATCCCATGGATCAAAGGAATCTGTTTCCGTCGGAACGGTTTCCTCCGGTTCCGTTGCGCTTGTCGTAGGCTTGGAATCGAACGAAACGGTCAGCGTCAGTTCTGAGCCGTTGCGAAAAACCGTCAACTGTGCGCTGTCGCCGGCGCGGAAATTCTTGAGTTCCTTACTCAGATCGTCTGTGGAATTGATCTCGGTTTCGTTTACGGCAATGATGATATCACCGGGCTGCAAGCCTGCTGCTGCGCCGCAGCTTCCTTCCGTAACGCTTTCCACCTTTGCGCCTGCCGGTGTCTGCATGGCCTCGGACGCGGCAACCGTAGTCACTGTGATGCCGATATAGGCACGGTTCGGAACCGTACCGCTTTCACGCAGATCATCCAGAATGGTAAGCACATCGTTGATCGGGATGGCAAAGCCGATTCCCTCGATTGTTGCGCCGGAGGTCAGCGTTCCGGAATACTTTGCCGTTGTAATGCCTACGACATTGCCGTTCATATCGAACAGCGGGCCGCCGGAGTTGCCGGGGTTGATAGCCGCGTCAATCTGCATCATGTTAATGGGCGTACCGTCGGTGTTGACATCACGATCCATGGAGCTGACAATGCCGGTGGTCATGGTGTAAGTCAGCTCACCGAGCGGATTGCCGATGGCTGCGACCTCGTCGCCGACACTCAGCGTATCGGAGTCTCCGAAAGAAACCGTGGGAAGATCGCTTGCTTCGATCTTCAGCAGGGCAACGTCGCTTTCCGCCTCATAGCCGATGACAATCGCACGATAGGTCGATCCGTCGTGCATGGTAACGGTCAGCGTCTGAGCGCCCTCGACTACATGGTAGTTGGTCAGAATCTCGCCGTCGGAAGAGATGATAAAGCCGGTGCCGCTGCTGGCGGTTTTGGAAATCTGTCCAAAGACATTATAGGAAGTACCTTCGTTTGCGATGCCGACAATGGCAGAAACATTCGACTGGTAGATCTCCGCCGGCGAAAGCGTGCCGGAGGAATTGGCGGGTGAAGCGGAGGTCGCTTCCGTCGGATTTGTACTGATCTGCGGTCGGGTGGTTTCCGGGGTGGGGGCTGCTGCCGAGACATTCTCTTCAGAGCCGTAGATCGAATGCATCGTAACACCGACGATGGCACCACCCAGGATACTGCCGACCAACGCACAGCAAAGCGCAATGATCGCAATTCGGACACCCGAGGTCTTTTTTTGCGGCTTTGGCGCTGCCTGCTTGGGAGCGGAATACGCACCGGAAGCGGAGGCTTGTGCATTGACAGGCGGCGTATAAGTGCTATGCGGCGCCGTATAGGGGTTTTGTGCCGCGGTATAAGGCGGCTGCTGGGGATTGCTGGGAACATAAGCGCCCTGTGCGGAATATGGATTTACCGGCGTGTTCTGCGGATTTTGCGGCTGAACGGGAGGACGGGGTGCGGCAGAAGGGCGGTAGCTCTCAGGCTGCTGCGGAATATAACCGTAGCTGCCGTAGGATGCAGACGGACGAGTATAATCCGTGCGCTGCGGAGCACTGCCATACTGCGGCGGTGAAGAAACAGGAGGGGTTTGAGAGGCTTCCTCTTTGGGCTGTTCCTCTTTTTCGGCTTCCTGCCGGAATTCAGAATCAAAGGATGTATCGTTTTCGTTCATAGGAGAAACTCCTTTCGCTGTTTGGATTTAACCCTATCATAAAGATCATTTGTTACCGAATTATGTCGGGGAATCAAACGAATCTTAAATTCAAAGTTAAAAATCAGTTACAGACAATGTTGTTCCTGCATAATATGAAGGATGGTGCTGTCCGTCTGACGCATGCCTTGCTGGGCGAGCACGCCGACATTGGCAATGGTATCGTCAACACTTTCCGCAACAATTCCTTCACCGCTGCGGAATTCCTTATGATGCAGGTACATACGGTAGCCCATAATGCCCGCGTCAACGGCAGCGGCAATTTTGGCTGCACAGGAGGGCTTTGCACCGTCACAGATGGTGCCGGAGAGGATTGCGACGGCATTGACAACGGTGTGCGCGACGGCAGAGAAGCCGCCGCCGAGCAGATAGCAGATGCCGGCACCCGCTCCGACCCCTGCGGAGATCGCGCCGCAGTAGGCAGACAGTCTGCCGATGCCGCTCTTTTGGTGGATCGTCACAAGATCGGACACGATCAGAGCGCGGCAGAGCTGCTCCTGCGTGGCACCGATCTGACGCGCATAGACCACAACGGGAAGGCAGGCGGTAATGCCCTGATTGCCGGAGCCGGAAAGGATCACGACAGGCATTTCGCAGCCGCTCATACGGGCGTCCGAGCCGGCAGCCGCGTAGGCCTTTGCCTTCTGCTTGATATCATCACCATAATCTTCAAATAAAATACGTCCGATCTGTGCGCCCCATGCGCCGCGCAGCCCTTCCTCCGCAATGGCGGAATTATATTCGACCTGACGCAGCAGAAGCGCCTGAATCGGTTCAAGCGGGACGGTATCGGCAAAGCGTACGATGTCCTCCACGTTCAGGCAGCTTTTGTCGGTCATGTGCTCCTCTGCGGCATCTACCACGGGCAGATTGCACAGAACCTCACCGTCATGCTCCATACGGACGATGTTGGTGTGGTGGTTTGTAATGCGGACTCTTGCGCTGTGCGTGCCTGCAAAGGCATGAATATCAATATCCAGCTTGCAGGGAGAGTCGCCGCAGGCAATATCGATCTGCGTACGATTCAGGAAATCGTCCAGTTCCGCAAGCTTTTCTTCCGGAATATCCGCAATGACCTGCAGGTCGCGCTCCGGATCGCCCGCAACCATGCCGGCGGCGATGGCAGGACGGATTCCCTTGCGTCCGCCGGTGTTCGGAACGACAACGCTCTTGACATTTTTTAAAATATTGCCGCTGACAATCACGGCAATCCGCTCCGGCAGGCAGCCGAGCAGTTTTCCGGTTTTCGCGGCGCAGTAGGCAATGGCGATCGGCTCGGTGCAGCCGGTTGCCGGAACGAGCTCTTCCTCCAAAATGGCGATGTAATTCTTTATAATGTTCTCACTCAGCATAAAACCACGCTTTCTTATTGTATGTTTTTTCTGCGGAAGTATTTGAGCAGATAGAACAAAATGAGCAGAACCTCCAAAACGGCACAGATGACAAACAGCAAAAATACGCCCTCAATTTGCAGCGAAAGAACCAAGCTCAGTCCGATCCCCCAGAGGATCAGGCTGCAGGAGATGACCTGCGCGATTCTTCCCCACCAGAGGGCACTGAAGACCTGACAAACGATGCCGGTGATCGGAATTCCGTAGATGAATACAAGCCATGCCCACGGAGACAACACGTTTAATATTTTTGCAAGGCAAAACAGCGTGGTCATCACCAGCCATACCAATCCGACGGACAGAAGGTTTACGATCAAATGGCGCGTGGCGGCTTTGGGAACCTTTTTTTGACGCAAAAGATCCTGAACGGTAATATGGTAAAGATCCGCAATTTTGGAGAGAATAAAAATATCCGGCGTTCCCTCTGCCCGTTCCCACTTGGAGACGGATTTGTCGGAATAATTGAGCTTTTCCGCCAGATCCGCCTGGGTATCTCCGTTTTGTTTCCGGTAATAAGCAATGTTTTCTGCAATGCGCTGCTGCAGCAATTCTTCAGATTCGTGCATAGTGATTTCCTTCCTGTCGGTGACGCAAAGGCTTGAAATGACTGGATTCTACTGTCAGTAGAGAGGCTTTCTCCGGCTCGTGGAGGGAGAAATCGGATTGGTGGCGTGACAAATTGGGCATTGTGTATCTATACTTGGAAAAAAGGCACGCCACAAAAAAGGAGCAAATGGATTATGACCAACAAATTTGCAAAATGTATTCGAATTCTGACCACCGCGCCGGTCTTTGCAATCCTCCTGTGCTCGCTGCTGTATGCTCTGTTGCCGGACGGATTCGCGTCGGTCGGGCACTATCTGACAGCGCTGGGATTTCTTGCCGGATTGCCGCTGCTGGCATATCCGATATCGTTTATGGTCCCGTCTCTTCGAAAAAAGGGCAGAGACGGTCAGAGAAATCTGGCGGTTGTTTTTTCCGTCATCGGCTATGTCGGCGGATTTCTTTTTGCAATGCTGTGCGGCGGAACGGCAACGGAAAAGGTGCTGTTCGGCACATATCTGATCTCCGGAATCGGAATTGCCCTTTGCACGCTGCTGCATTTCAAGGCCAGCGGTCACACCTGCGGCTGCTCCGGCCCCATCGCAATGCTTGCAACCTTCGCCAGCCCGTGGTTCCTGCTGGGATATCTGCTGCTCACGCCGATCATCTGGTCAAGCAAAAAGCTCGGCCGACATTCCGGAGCGCAGCTTCTTGCCGGAGCCTTGATTCCGGTTCTTGCGATGTTCCTTTGCCGCATGATATTTATTCTTCGGTGATATTATATCAAAAATCATTGAGAATTCAAGTGGTGGAAACGCCGGAGAATTGTGAAACAGCATTGTTGACTTTTGAATCGGTTGCGCGTATATGATTGTTTGAAGCTTTTGCGTCAGTAGTTTCCAACCACGCAAGCAGTTGGAGATTCGCCTGCGCGAAAGCTTCGTTTTTTACACAGCAAAACACCCCATTTGTTTGTCGTTTCCGTACGTCTCACAAATAGGGGTGCTGTTCAGCAGTGTATTCTTTTGTAATATAATTATAAATTATCGATTTTCAGGTCAGCGGTGGCAGGGTTGTCAATCAGCTCGCCGTCGGCCGTAA
>SAMEA3663296__coassemble_479_pt1 | contig 15561 bp, 17 predicted proteins | sample SAMEA3663296__metabat2_high_PE_018 | metagenome-assembled genome bin SAMEA3663296 (sample SAMEA3663296) | pig gut metagenome | biome: pig gut; feature: pig-associated habitat; material: faeces | place: China | collected 2013
GTACTCTTTTTTTATGCGTAAGACAATGCCCAGCGGCGAAAAAAGCAAAAAAATCGGCGTATGTTTTTCCAAAACGGCCTCGATTGCACCAATGCGTGCGTTCCTGTCCCATTACTGTGTTCAACCTTGTATACTCTGTATATTTTTTGCTCTGCGGCAGAAATTAAGGTCAAAGGAGCGATGAAAAAATGGAAGAATACCATCTCATTAAAAACACATTGGATCAAATTCCGCAAGCAAATTCCAACGCAAAGCACATCGTCGGACTTGTGAAGAAAAGCGGCAAAATCAAAGGCTATAAGCTGTCAGACGAAACCTTTGTTTCCAAGCCGGAGGCTGTTTCCATGGCAAAGCAGGGAGAAATTGCCGGTGTGGGAATCGCTCATCGGGGAGAGACCGAATATCTGAAATCCATCCCTAACGGCAATGAGAACGACAATCTGAGCAATCTCCCCTCCGTTTCCCCGGAGTCATAGGTGTGAGGTCAAAAGCTTGCTTTGACACGCTGAGACGCCTGAGATCAGGTGCCTCAGCGTGTCGAATAACACTTTTCGGCGCGCTGGCAGACTGCCGAGAAAGGTGCAAAGACAAGCAACTCACACGCGTCGGCGTACACAGGTACGGTAGCGTGTGAGTTGCGCAGTAAGTCAAAATGCTTGCGAAGCAAGCGTTTTTCGGCAGTTTCCTATTGGAAAAGCCCCTGTCGTCCGAAAAGCCGCAACCAATGCATGTCACAAAAATGATAGATTTCATTTTGACGGTTTGCGCCTTTATCGACAGTCTGTGACGCCTGAGATCAGGCGTCATTTTTTAATATATCGGGGAAGAGACGGTGAAATTCACTATCTGCAAAATTGCAGACAGAGGCACAGTATTCATCGTAAGCGGCGAGTAGCTTTTCGGCCTCTGGTGAGAGCGTTGCACCTCCTCCGTTTTTGCCGCCGGTGGTGGATACCAGTAGTTTAAAGCCCAGCTTGGTTTCTGCGGTTTTGATGATCGTCCATGCCTTTGAATATGCCATTGCCATTGAAATAGCGGCGGCACGAAGCGACTTTTCCCGCTCAACCCGGCGCAGAAGCTCTGCAACACCGGGACCGAAGCATTTTCCGTCGCTGAAGATCCGAACGGTCAATACCGGTCTGAAATTTTTTTCCATGAAAAAAGTATATCATAAAGGCGGCAGCTCCGTCAATAATTTTTACGGATGGCGTTGACGAAACGGGTCGTATGTGTTATTTTTATATTAGAATAACGAAAAGGGGAACGGAATTCGCCATGGCGGAATTTGCGAAGCATCTGCATATGACCCGCGGCGTGACAGCCATTATAGGAAGCGGCGGAAAGACGACCTTGATGTATGCGCTTGCACAGGAGCTATCTCGCTTGGGAAGTGTGATTGTTACCACCACCACGCATATTCGGCGACCGGAGCATCTGCCTGTATCGGAATGGGTGCAGGACGCCTACGGAATCGTTTGCGTCGGCACTCCATGTGAAAACGGTAAGCTTTCCGCACCGCGGCAGAGTATGAAGGAGCTTGCGAACCTAGCGGATTATGTGCTCGTTGAGGCGGACGGCTCGGCGGGAAAACCTCTGAAAGCACACGCAGCGCACGAGCCGGTCATCCCGGACAATGCCGCACAGGTGATCTGCGTGGCAGGCGCTTCGGGCTTAAACCGTCCGATTTCGGAAGCGGTTCACCGCCCTGAGATTTTTTTTCAGATGACAAATTGCGCTGTTGCCACTCCGAAAGCGGTTGCGGCAGCGTTAAAAGCGGAAAATCTATTTGACCGACTTGTGATTAACCAATGCGAAACACAGGAGTCGGCGGCAAGAGAACTGGCACAGCAGATGACCGCGCCGGTGCTGCTGACGTGCCTGAAAAAAGGAGAGATAAGATGCTCGTACTGATTCGCGGCGCCGGAGATCTCGCTTCCGGAATCGCGCTGCGTCTGCATCATGCAAAAATGCAGGTGGTAATGACGGACCTGCCGAAACCGACTGCGATTCGGAGGACGGTCTGCTTTTCTCAGGCGATTTTGTTCGGAACCATGCGTGTGGAGGATGTGACGGCAGAGTTTGCCGAATCGCCTTCTTGCGTGAGTTCAATTCTTGCAAAGGGGCATATTCCCGTCCTTGCCGATCCTCAGGCCGCGTGCATTGCGGCATTGAAGCCGGATGTCGTGGTCGATGCAATTCTTGCAAAAAAGAATCTCGGAACGAAGCTCACCGATGCGCCCTGCGTGATCGGGGTCGGACCGGGGTTTACTGCCAAGGTGGACTGTCACGCCTGCATTGAAACGATGCGAGGGCACACGCTTGGCAGGGTAATCACGGAGGGAATGCCGATTCCCAATACGAATATTCCCGGCCTGATCGGCGGCTTTGCCGGAGAACGCGTGCTGCGCGCACCGGCAGACGGTATTTTTCGTCAGGCCGGACAAATCGGGGATCAGGTCAAACAGGGGCAGGCCGTCGGCTATGTCGGTGACGCGCCGATGCTCTGCCAGATTTCCGGTGTGCTGCGCGGCATTCTGGCAGATGGAACGCCGGTGTTTCAGGGCATGAAAGCCGGAGACGTTGACCCACGCGGCGAGGCTTCTTATTGCAAAACGGTTTCCGATAAGGCGCTTGCCATCGGCGGCGGCGTGTTGGAAGCAATTTTAAGATTTTCGGAGGGCTGAATGGAAGATATTAAACTGACAAAACTTGCAAAATGCGCCGGCTGCGGCGCAAAAGTCGGAGCAGGCGTTCTTGCAAAGCTGCTCGACGGTATACGGGTGCATCAGGACCCGAATCTGCTGGTTGGATTTGATAAATCCGATGATGCCTCCGTATATAAAGTAACGGAGGAGCTGGCGCTTGTGCAGACGGTGGATTTCTTTCCGCCGATTGATGACGACCCTTACACATTCGGTCAAATCGCGGCGACCAACGCGCTGTCCGATGTCTATGCGATGGGCGGCGAACCAAAGCTGGCGCTGAACATCATGGCGATTCCCGACAGTCTTCCGAAGGAAGCGGTGCACGCTCTTCTGCGCGGTGGATATGATAAAGTCTATGAAGCCGGAGCGATCATCACAGGCGGTCACAGCATTTTGGATGACGAACCGAAGTACGGCCTTGCCGTAACGGGCTTTGTTCATCCCGACAAGCTCCTGAAAAACTGCGGCGCAAAGGACACAGATGTACTCTTCCTGACCAAGCCGCTGGGCATCGGCATTCTGACGACGGCTGCCAAGGCAGACCTTGTTTCTGAGGAAACGATGGAGTATGCCAAGCGCCTGATGACAACGCTCAACAAGGGAGCGCGTGACGTAATGGTCAAATACCGCGTTCATGCCTGCACGGATGTGACCGGCTTTAGCCTGATGGGTCACGGCTTGGAAATGGCACAGGGCAGCGACATGGAACTGGAAATTGATACTTCCGCCATTGACCTGATGGATGAGGCAAAAGGCTTTGCGGAAATGGGCATTTTGCCTGCCGGTATGTATCGCAACCGCAGCTTTGCGGAAGAATGGGTCGATCCGGGTGATGTGCCCCTTGCAATTCAGGATATGCTTTATGACCCTCAAACCTCCGGCGGACTGCTGATCGCTGTCGATCGGGAAGATGCTGACGCGATGTACGAAGAGCTGAAATCCGCCGTTCCGTCTGCACAGCGTATCGGAATCGTGCGTAAATATCGCGGCGGAAAACGGATCTATCTGAAATAATAAGGAAGGAACAATCAATGGAAACCAGAGGAAGGCGTGTTCATGCAATTGAAAAGGCGATTTTTCTGCTGGATTGCTTCTGGGAAGCAAGGCAACCGCTGTCCCTGCGTGAGCTGGAGAAAAAGACCGGCTGGGCAAAGAGCACGATTCACGGCCTGCTTGCTTCAATGCTGGATTCGGGCGTTGTGGAACAGAATTCCACCGATGGGAAATATCGGCTGGGCTATCATCTGTTTGAGCTGGGAAGCGCTGTCAATCAGGGCTGGGATGTGCCGCAGATCTGTGCGCCGCAGCTTCGGAAAATCGTCGATCAGGTGGGCGAGTCGGCCTATCTTGCGCGTCTGTCCGGTGACGATCTGATTCTGGCGGTCTGCGAAGAACCTCATGTCGGTTTCCGTATTGTTTCTGAAGTCGGAACACGGCTGCCGCTCCATTGCAGCTCACAGGGCAAAGTAATTCTTGCCAATATTCCGAAATACGAAGCCAGACGATTGCTGTCAAAACGGGAGCTGACCGGATACACGGAAAAGACGGTAACGGATGTAGACAAGCTGCTTTCCGAATTGCCGAAAATCAAGCTCTGCGGATATGCAGAGGAACGCGAGGAATACAAGCTGGGGCTGAAGTCCGTGGCAGCGCCGATCTTTGACAGACGGGGCGAGTGCCGCTATGCGATCGGTGTCATTTGTATTGCAGGCATCGGCGAGGAGGAATTCCAGAAAATGCGTGAAGCGGTCAAGGCGGCGGCACAGGCGGTGACCGCAGAGCTGGGAAAGTAATACTGATTCTTGATTAAAAGGTTTCATCAAGAATCCCGTGTGCTGCGCACACTCACATCGTGCTTAAGGCACGCTGTGCCGTCTTGTGCAGAATCTGACGCGCCTTCGGCGCTATAAAAAGGTATTTAACCTTTTTATGAGATTCTAGTATAAATGCAAAATAGAATCAGCCGGCAGACGGAGCAAACGCTGCGCCTGCCGGCTGATTTTTCGCGGAAAGTCAGGAAACGGGGTATTCCAACACGACAAAGACGGTGTTGTCTATAATCTGCATACAACCGCTGTCCGGATAGGAGGACATTGCGGAGAACACATCTGCATATCGCACAAGCTCAAATTCATTGGCGTAGCGAATCGAGATTCCGTGATAGTTTGCAAGGAAACTCAGACGGGAATATTCGTTGATCTGACCGGTCGCTCCGGTTCGTGCGCCGTAGTGGAACGGTGTAACGTAATAGTTGTCGTAGAACTTCTCGTCGGTGATTGTCTGACCGACCAGCACAATATCCATATCATCGCGGTAGCCCTCCAGAGAGCGAATGCGAGTAAACATGGTGGTGAAATAGTTTTCCGCCTTGCGGTTTGCGTAATAGACTGCCTGATAGTTGCCGTTGCTCTGCCAGGCGTAGTTTGCGGCAGAGGAAAGAATGATGAGCGCGGCAAGTGCCAAAGCGATTTTTTTCCAGAGCGGTTTTCGGAAAGAGAGGCGCTGCAGCAGGAGCATCGGCAGATAGAATACGGCGATCAGTCCAAAGCACATTCGCGTATAAAGCACACTGTTGCCGCTGAGCAGCGTAATGGCGTTTGCCGCCGCCGGAAGCAGCAGAACAAACACACAACCGAGCAGAATTTTCCCGACTTTTCGCTCTCTCCAAAACAAAATCAGAGACAAAACAGAGAAAACACCCAGAACCAGCATGGCAACACGCACAAAACGAGTTGCATTTACACCGCAGAACTCTACAAACGGAAGCTCGAAAAAGCTGAGATAAGTGCGGTAGAGCTGCTGGGGAAAATCCTTCAGCGAACCCATCTGGTCAATGCCCTGGTAGTTGCTCAGACTGGTATGCAGAGCGGCAAGAAAGCCCTTAAGAATCAACTGATAGAACACATAGCTCAGAATAAGTGCTGCAAGTGCGCGCAGAGCATCCAACAAAATCTCCTTGCCCGTGCTTTCGTGCTTCAGGCATGTTCCCAAAAGCGTCAGCAGCAAAACCGCGGCGAGGAACGGGAAATATGCCTGATAGATTCCCAAGGAACAGGCGGCAAGCAGGCATCCGCCGAGGAACGCCGCCCAATGCCTTTTTTTCAGCAGATATGCGGCAAGCGCCATCAGCAAGATCGCAAACGAATAGTAGTGGACGGTAAACTGGAAGAACATCATAGCGCCGATCGGCGCAAAGGTGGCTGTAATTGCGGCGAGGGAGAAGCAGAGCCAGTTACTTTCCAGTTCCAGAACGCGAACCAGAACGGCAGAGGTAAATGCCAGAAGAATCAGCGCGAGAACACCGTTAAAAACCGGAACATTAAAGACGCCCCAGACTTTTCTTGTCAGCTCTCCGAGAAGATACAGTCCCCAACGGCCGGAGGTGATACCGGAACCGTAGCCTTCGGGGAGGCAAACGATCATGTCGTTATTATTGATGTTGTTAACGAACAGATAAAGATAAGAAAGCGTACCGAAAATTGCCGTTGCGAGAAAGCATAGGCGTGTTTGCCTGCATTGCAGAAAATCGTACAGACGGTGTCTGAGCTGCTTTATCTTTTTCATAAAAGCTCCCATTTACATTTAGTATATTCGTATTATAATGCGTACTGAACAAAGCCAAAATCCTTGCACCTTCCGCTCGAGCGCCTCAGCGTTCCGGCGGAAATACGCATTGTAACAATGTCTGAATTTCGCAAGAACAGCTCGTTTTGGCTGTTTTTGCGAAATTGCGCGGCTCTTGCCGCACGAATAAACCGCTTTGCGGTTTATTCAGTAGACATTATTATAGCTCCCGCAGCGAAAAAAAGCAACTGCGCTGAACAGATACTCCGTTTTTGTCGATGAAAAGGGATTGTCAGGATATCATTTATTCGGTATAATGAAAAAAACGTTTCGGGGAGAAAAAGAAAATGACACTGAACGAGCAGATTCTGGCGTATCAGCCGCAAAACGAGCAGGAGGAAAAGGACAAACAGTTGATATTGGACTTTTTAAAGGCAAATCAGGATGCGTTTCTCCGCACAAATCGGGTCGGGCATATGACGGCTTCGGCATGGGTAACCAATCGGGAGCGGAGTAAGGTGCTGATGGTATATCACAATATCTATCATTCCTGGTCATGGTGCGGCGGCCATGCAGACGGAGAAACCGACTTGTTACAGGTTGCCCTGAAGGAATGCCGCGAGGAAACGGGTCTAAATCATGTGCATCCGGTGTCACAGGACATTTTTTCATTGGAGTGCTTAACCGTGGACGGGCATGAGAAACACGGCGAATATGTATCGAGTCATCTGCATCTGAATGTGACCTATCTGCTGGAAGCGGACGAGACAGAGCCGCTTTCCGTCTGTGAACAGGAAAACAGCGCAGTCAAGTGGTTTTCTACGGACGAGGCGCTGATTGCGTCAACAGAACCGTGGTTTGTTGAACGAATTTACCGCAAGCTCAACAGACGATTGGCGCGTTTTTCGGAAAAGTGATTTGCTTTTCCAACCAAAATATGCTATAGTAATTTTTAATGGAACACCTTATCCGGAGGAATTATATGGAAAAACAATTTTACATTTCTGTAGCGGGCTTGACGGTGGAAATGAATTATCTCAGAGAAGCAACACGGTTTGCCTGTGCGGATTATATCATTGATGCACCTGTAGGGAAAGCGGACATCATCGCTTCGACCAACCCGGAAAAGGTTGAGGAGGAAGTGCAGCTTGCAAAAGAACCGGTTACCAGACGAAACGCCGAGCAGCTCAGCCTTTTCCGCGATATTGCCGAGCGTGTGCCGGATTTTGGCTGTTTTCTGTTTCACGGCGCGTCTGTTTCCTATGACGGAGAAGCGTATCTCTTCGGTGCCTTGAGCGGCACGGGAAAAACGACGCATATCAAGCTATGGATGGAGCATCTGGGGGAAAAGGTGCAGATCGTCAACGGCGACAAGCCGCTTCTGCGTGTCCGAAAGGACGGCGTGGATGTCTGCTCCACTCCGTGGGCAGGAAAGGAAAAAATGCAGCGAAACTGCATCGTTCCGCTGCGGGCGATCTGCCTGATTCAGCGCGGCGAAACCAACCATATCGAGCGGGTAGAGGCAAAAGACTATATGAATCTTGTGATGCAGCAGATCTATATCCCTCGCAATGTAAAAGCACTGGAGGAGACGCTGACGCTGCTGGATCGTGTGCTGCAAACCGTTCCGGTATATCTGCTGCATTGTAATATTTCCGAGGATGCGGTTCGGACATCTTTCCCGGCGCTCACCGGTCAGCCCTATCCTGAAAAATAAACATAGAAAAAGCTGCCTGCGAATGATCTCGCGGGCAGCTTTTTTGCAGTGCTCAGCCGTATGATGGATGCGCTGCGGCAGAAAAACGGTTATCGTTTTACGCGGAAGCGGGCAGGGACGGGATTTTTGCCGTCCCAGATAATACGGCGGAATTCGATCGGATCGGTGTTCCCTTCGGTGTTAATCATAAAGACCTGAGAATCCCGGTTCAGGTTCAATGCCTCCTTCAGATCCGGCGCAATTTCATCCGTTTGCAATGCAAAGAGCGTTCCGAGCGGTAATGCGCCGCTTTCACCGCTGACGATCATGGGATCGCCGTTCAGCGGGCAGCCCAGAATTCGCATACCGCGGGCGGCGACATTGTCCGGCGCCTGCATGAAGATATCGGCGTTGTTATTCAGAATATCAAAGGCAACGGGGGAAGGATCGCCGCAGGCAAGACCTGCCATGATCGTATCCAGATCACCCTTTACGGAATGACACTTTCCGTCGCCGGCGGCAATTGACTCATAAACACAGGCGGCCTTATCCGGCTCAACCACGATAAACAAAGGGGGATCTTCGGGGAACATGGCGCTGTAGAAGCCAACGACGCTGGCCGCCAAAGCACCGACACCTGCCTGAACAATCACATGCGTGGGTTTCACAATGCCCATGCCGGTGAACTGCTCCTGCGTTTCGAGCATAATGGAAGTATAGCCCTGCATGATCCAGGTGGGAATTTCCTCGTAGCCGGGCCAGGAGGTATCGGAAACAACGTACCAGCCGTTTTTCTTTGCGTCTTCTGCCGCCTGACGAACGGCATCGTCATAGTTGCCGTTGACGACGGTGACTTCCGCGCCGAAACGCTTAATGGCATCGATACGGGGCTGACTTGTTTCGCTGTGGACGTAAATCTTGCAGGGGTGCTTCAACTGCTGACAAGCCCAGGCAAGACCGCGACCGTGATTGCCGTCGGTTGCGGAGCAGAAGACAACATCGCCCAGAGCATCGTGGCACTCATCGCTGAGCAGATATTCGAAAGAAAGATCCTCGTTTTCTCTGCCGAGCAGCCTCCGCACCAGACGATAGACGGCATAAGAGCCGCCCATGACCTTGAAGGAGTTCATATGCAGACGGGCGGCTTCGTTTTTTACATAAATGCCGCCGACACCGAGCAGATGCGCGAGGTTGGGAAGCGCAACCAGCGGAGTCATATGGTAGCCGGGAATTTGCTGATGGAATTTACGGGCATCTCTTGCACGGTCGATTGGGAACATTTCCTTGGCTTTCGCAGGATTCTTTTTAGAAATGTCGCCGTTATTGTGAATAATATACTTAAAATCGTTTTTCATTATGTAACACGCTTCTTTCCATTATAATGGTATATTATCATCATATCATAACTCCGTGATTTCGACAAGGACAAAACATATAATAGCGTGGCTCTTTTCTGCGAATGACGGTGTTTGCGGCAGCTGTTGCAAAAAATCACCGATTGTGCTATAATTTTTATGATATCGTCTGTGATTGACGTTTTTTGATGCAAGCAGAGAATGTTCGGAATATTTTTTTTAAGGGGTAGAAAATGAAAGCGATTATTACAGTCAATGCTGCGGATACGGTGGGTATCATTGCCTTTGTCAGCACCTATCTTGCCAATCATAATGTAAACATTCTGGATATCAGCCAGACAATCATGCAGGAGTATTTTGTCATGATTATGCTGATCGATTTTGAAAAGAGCGATATTCCGTTTGACGAGCTTCAGAAGGGTCTGAGAGCGGAGGGCGAAAGCAGAAATGTGGTCATTCGCGTGCAGCGGGAAGATATTTTCCATGCAATGCATCGGATTTGAGGCGAGAAATATGAAGCTGATCAATACTGAGGATGTTTTACAGGTCATTGAAATGATCGAATCCCAGCATCTGGACATTCGGACGATCACCATGGGCATTTCGCTGCTGGATTGTATCGATCCGGATGTTGACCGCTGCTGCGAAAAAATCTATACGAAAATCACGACGCTTGCAAAGGATCTTGTAAAAACCGGCGAGGGCATCGAACACGAATACGGTATCCCTGTCGTGAACAAGCGCATTTCCGTCACGCCGATCTCTCTGATCGGCGGCAGCTATGACAAAGAAGGCTACCTCCGTCTGGCGCTGACGCTGGATCGGGCGGCAAAGACGGTAGGCGTGAATTTTATCGGCGGCTACACCGCGCTGGTGCAAAAGGGCATGACAAGGGGCGACCGCGCTTTTTTGGAGAGCATCCCCGAAGCGCTTGCGGCGACGGAACGGGTCTGCTGCAGTGTCAATATTGCCTCAACAAAGGCCGGAATTGAAATGGATGCGGCGGCGCTGATGGGAAAAATCATCAAGGAAACCGCGGAACGAACGAAAGAAGACAGAGGCATCGGCTGTGCGAAGCTGGTCGTGTTTGCCAATGCGGTAGAGGACAACCCCTTTATGGCAGGCGCGTTTCATGGCGTGGGCGAGGCGGAGTGTGTGATTAACGTTGGCGTTTCCGGTCCGGGCGTTGTGGCAAATGCCCTAAAAGGCTGTGCCGGAAAATCCTTTGATGAAGTGGCGGAAACCGTCAAAAAAACCGCGTTCCGCATCACCCGAATCGGTCAACTGGTTGCGAAGGAAGCAAGCAAGCGCTTGGGAGCTTCTTTCGGAATTGTGGATCTTTCTCTGGCACCGACTCCGGCAAGAGGCGACAGCGTTGCCGAAATTCTGGAACTGATGGGACTGGAACGCTGCGGCACGCATGGCACCACCGCGGCGCTGGCGTTGCTCAACGATGCGGTGAAAAAGGGCGGCGTTATGGCATCTTCCCATGTGGGCGGTCTGTCCGGCGCATTCATTCCCGTTTCTGAGGATGCAGGCATGATCGCCTCGGCAGAAGCAGGCTGCCTGCAGATCGATAAGCTGGAAGCCATGACCTGCGTTTGCTCCGTCGGGTTGGATATGATTGCGGTTCCCGGAGATACACCGGCGGCTACCTTGTCTGCGATCATTGCGGATGAATGTGCGATCGGTATGATAAACAACAAAACGACTGCCGTTCGTATCATTCCCGTTCCGGGAGCGGCGGTAGGTGACCGTGCCGAATTCGGAGGGCTTCTGGGAAGCGCTCCCGTTATGGCGGTGCACGGAGAAAGCGCAGAGGAGTTTATTGCCCGCGGCGGCAGGATCCCCGCGCCGATCCATAGCTTGAGAAACTGATTTTGAGAATAAAAATAACCGAGGAAGCGGCTGCGAAACAGAGCAGCCGCTTTCTTGGTTTTTGTGCTTATTTGAGGCAGGAATACAGTGCTAATACTGATTCTCAATAAAAACCTTTGGTTTTTGTTGAGAAGGCACCGCTGGTTGCGTTGCCTCTTTTGTGGCAAATTGCCACAAAAGCCGTCTCATGCAGTTCTTGACGCACTTTCAGTGCTACAAAAAGCTTTTAAGCTTTTTATCAAGAACTAGTATAATGCCGCAATTTGAAAAAATGCTTATTTACCACTTGACAAGGTAGGTAAATGATGCTATATTATCATAAACCTACCAAGTTGGTCGGTTAAATAAGGAGGCGATAGGATGCTCATAAAAACTCTTCAAATTTATTACGGACGCTGTCGAATGTGTTGTCTTTCATAATGTCATCACCAAAATATTTTGATACAGAAAGGAAAACACAATCCCTCTTTGGCATCAGGCAGAGAAAAGGAACTCTATGACCGCTATTTCCCCAAGGGAGCCGGCTCCATTTTTACCTTTGATATCAAGGGAAGCGCAGAGGATGCCAAGAAGTTTACCGAAAGTCTGGAGCTGTTCTCGCTTCTGGTAAATGTTGCCGATGTCAAGAGCCTTGTCATACATCCGGCATCGACAACGCACTCTCAGTTGAGCGAAGAAGAGCTGCTTGCTGTCGGAATTCGGCCGACTACGGTTCGTCTTTCCATCGGCACGGAACACATTGATGATATTATTGCAGATTTGCAGCATGGCTTTGAAGCCGTGAAATAAGGAGGTTATTTCCATGAGCAATATTTATACATCCGCGGATCAGTTGATCGGTAAAACACCGTTGCTGGAACTGACGCATATTGAAGAAACAGAAGGATTAAAGGCAAGACTGCTGGTAAAGCTGGAATACTTTAATCCGGCAGGCTCGGTCAAGGATCGAATTGCGAAAGCAATGATTGACGATGCCGAAGCCAAGGGATATCTGAAAGAGGGCTCCGTTATCATTGAACCGACTTCCGGAAATACAGGCATTGGTCTTGCGTCTGTGGCGGCTGCCAGAGGCTATCGCATCATCATTGTGATGCCGGAGACGATGAGCGTTGAGCGCAGACAGCTTATGAAGGCCTATGGCGCAGAGCTTGTTCTGACAGAGGGAGCAAAGGGAATGAAGGGAGCCATCGCGAAAGCGGAGGAGCTTGCAAGCGAGATTCCCAACAGCTTTATTCCCGGTCAGTTTGTAAATCCGGCAAATCCTGCGGCGCACAGAGCAACAACCGGACCGGAGATCTGGGAAGACACGGACGGAAAGGTTGACATTTTTGTAGCCGGTGTAGGAACCGGCGGAACCATAACGGGTGTCGGAGAGTACCTGAAAAGCCAAAATCCCGATATGAAAGTTGTAGCGGTAGAACCGGCATCGTCGGCGGTTTTGTCTACCGGCGTGGCAGGTGCCCATAAGATTCAGGGCATTGGTGCCGGCTTTGTTCCGAAGGTGCTGAATACCGGAATCTATGACGAAATCATAACCGTTACAAATGAGGATGCCTTTGCCGCCGGAAAATATATCGGCAAGAAGGAAGGCGTATTGGTGGGGATTTCCTCCGGCGCCGCCGCATGGGCAGCGATGGAGCTTGCAAAGCGTCCGGAAAACGAGGGAAAGACGATTGTTGCGCTGCTGCCCGATACGGCAGACCGCTATCTTTCCACCCCGCTGTTTGCGGACTGAGAACATGAAAATGATTTACGCGGATAACGCTGCTACCACAAGGCTGAGCAAAAAAGCGATGGACGCTATGCTTCCTTATATGGACAAGCTTTACGGCAATCCATCCGGCCTGTATCGTTTTGCACAGGAAGCCAAAGAGGCTCTGGAGGATGCCAGAGAGCGTATTGCACACTGTCTTGGCTGCGAAGCAAGGGAAATCACCTTTACCTCCGGCGGCAGCGAGGCGGATAATCAGGCGTTGATGAGTGCGGCGCGCCTCGGCGAACGCAAGGGGAAAAAGCATATCATTTCCACCGCTTTTGAGCATCACGCGGTTCTTCATACGTTGGAAAAGCTGAAAAACGCTCATTGCCTCCTGAAAACGGAACGAAGCAGAATGACAAGATTCACCACAAAAAGTAAAGGAGTATGGGAACATGATGGTATCCACACGCGGAAGATATGCATTGCGTGTTATGATTGATCTGGCAGAGCATAGATCAGATGGGAATATCTCAATGAAGTCTGTCGCCGAGCGACAGAATATATCATTGAAATATCTGGAAAAGATTTTACCCATTCTTGTAAAAGAAAAGATGATCGAAGGTGTGCACGGCAAGGGCGGCGGATACCGTCTTACAAATGAGCCGGAAAGCTATCGGGTCGGTGACATCCTTCGTCTGACGGAGGGAGATCTGGCTCCCGTTGCCTGTCTGGAGTGTAACGCAAAGCCTTGCAGCAGGACAGCCGAATGCAGAACACTTCCGATGTGGAATGAACTGAATGATCTTATCAATGATTATCTCAACAGCAAAACGCTTGCGGATTTGATGAAACCTTAATACGAATACCTGATAGAAATCTTTTTCAATCTTTCTATCAGGTATTCGTATAAAATTCTCCTGCAAGTAAACACAATCCGAATCGGTTTTCAAGATCAAAGACCGGTTCGGATTGTGTTTTGTTTTATATTTGTGTAAAAAACGGGTACCGAGTGAAGAGAAATGTTGTATAATGGATTAAAGCTATTTTTTGATTTTCTGTTGTGCAAGGGGTATCCGACCGTATGAAACAAGTTTTGAAGCAGACATTTTCCTTCTTAAAAAAAGAACCGATGCTGGTAGCCGCAGCCGCTGCGGCCATTGCGGCATTGTTTATTACGCCGCCGAGCAAAGCACTTCTGACGGCGATTGACTGGAAGACATTGGCAACACTCTTCATGCTGCTCAGCGTGCTTGACGGATTTAAGCACGAAAATCTGTTCCGCCCGATCATCCGTGCCGTCGCCTCCATCCGTTCGCAGCTCGGCGTCAGCTTTTTCCTGGTGTTCGGCGTGTTTTTTACTTCGATGTTCGTTACAAATGATGTTTCGCTGATTATTTTTGTTCCGCTGACCATTCTTCTGTTCCGTGAGTATGGAAAAGAACGCTATATTCTCCCGATTCTTGCGATGGAAAATATCGCGGCGATCCGTGGCTCTCTGCTGACACCGTTCGGAAGTCCGCAAAATCTGTTCCTGTTTTCCAACAGCGGAATGGATATCGGCTCTTTCCTTTTGATGATGCTGCCGCTGTGGCTTGGAAGCATCCTGCTGATCGCTCTGTTCCTGCTGTTTATTTACCGCAGGGATCTCTCGCAGCCGGCGACAGATACCGGCTATGAGCCGGAAGAGTGGAAACCGGAGGGAAAGGTCAGACGAATCGTCTATCTGCTTTTGTTTGCGGTCATCATCGCCTGCATCGTCACACGGACGGAATACTGGCCATATGTAACGGGATTTGTTACCGTGACGCTTCTGTTGGTTGACCGCAAGGTTTTCCTTCGCGTAGACTATGTTCTGCTCTTTACATTTCTTTGCTTTTTTATCTTTTCGTCGTCCATCGCCGCAAACGAAAAGATTGCGCGGCTTCTGAAAGATGCGGTTGCCGGCAATGAATATTGGTGGAGCATCGGCATCAGCCAGATCATTTCCAATGTTCCCGCAGCGATTGTTCTGTGGCCGTTTACAACCGATCTGAAAGCTTTGATCTATGGGCTCGATACCGCGGGACTGGTTTTTGTGATCGGCTCGCTTGCCTCAGTCATCAATCTGCGGCTTTATACTCGCGAATATCCGGGTCAGGGGAAGAAATTCCTGTTGGTGTTCGAAAAGATATCCCTGTGCTTTTTCGTGATCGTCGCCCTGCTGCAGTGGCTCCTTCTGATCTGAGAAGCGGAATGAAGCGCAGATGAATTGCTGTAAAACTCATAATTCGGGAAATTCGCTTTTGACACAAAAAGCAGATACCGCAACTGACACGATTGTATCAATTACGGTATCTGTTATGGTGCCGGTGACCGGGATCGAACCGGTACGCTGTTGCCAGCACGGGATTTTAAGTCCCGGGCGTCTGCCTGTTCCGCCACACCGGCATCTTTGCCTCCGTATTTTATCACCTGCATCGCAGTCAGTCAAGCCTTTTACAGCTTTTTTCACAAATTTTGCCGTTTGTTTTTGACAAAACGCCTAATTTTTTATCGCTTTTTTCGTGGTAAATAGTTTTTCTTGCATAAAGCGTTCGTTTCTTGTATAATAAATTGTCAAAGCTTCTAACATGGAGGTGCGTAATGGCAAAGCTTTACTTTAAATACGGAGCTATGGGCTCGTCT
>SAMEA3663296__coassemble_485_pt1 | contig 15413 bp, 18 predicted proteins | sample SAMEA3663296__metabat2_high_PE_018 | metagenome-assembled genome bin SAMEA3663296 (sample SAMEA3663296) | pig gut metagenome | biome: pig gut; feature: pig-associated habitat; material: faeces | place: China | collected 2013
GATAATTGTTAGCTGACGCACCTCGCGAAACAGTGAATCAAAATGCGAAACAAAGCCCTTCGGAGTGGATGCGCCGAGATAAAAAACGGATTCCATAAAAAACCTCCTTCCATATGATTTATGCATGAGGACAGGCGTCTGTGCAGGAAAGAAGGCAGAACAAAACCGCGCTTTTTGTATAGAATAAACTAAGCATAGGGGAGCCGAAGCCGTGCGCGTTCGGCTTTTCTGTACTTGAAGGAGGCTTTCGGATGAAAACAACATTAAACTGCCTTCGGGAGGGAGAAGCCGCCCGGATCACAGCGCTGCGGATGCAAGGTGCCCTTCGCAGACGACTGCTGGATTTTGGGCTGATCGAGGGAACAAAAATCTGCTGTCTGCGGAAAAGTCCGGTGGGAAATCCGGTGATATACGCGGTTCGCGGTACGCGGCTCGCGCTCAGAACGCAGGATAGCTGTCATATCACAGTGGAGACGGAGTTATGCGACTGATCGCACTGGCGGGGAATCCGAACGTGGGAAAAAGCACCCTGTTTAATGCACTGACCGGTCTGAATCAGCATACGGGAAACTGGCCCGGAAAGACGGTGGAGCTTGCACAGGGACAGTGCAGCTTTCGCGGAGAGCAGTATCGTCTGGTGGATCTGCCGGGCACCTATTCCCTGATGAGTTGTTCGCCGGAGGAGCAGATCGCCGGAGAGTTTTTGGAATCCGGTCAGGCGGATTGCACGATAGCGGTCTGTGATGCCACCTGTTTGGAGCGCAGCCTGATTTTGGCAATGCAGGTGATGCGCCTACAGCCAAAAACCGTCGTTTGTGTCAATTTAATGGATGAGGCGCGCCGTGCCGGAAAAATCGTCGATACAGCGCATCTGGAGCGGCTGCTCGGTGTTCCGGTGATCGCCACCTCTGCCGGAGACGGAGAGGGCATCGAAGAGCTGATGGAAACGGTGCGCGGTGTGTGTGAGGGCTTTCTTCCGACCAGACCGAACATACAGCCGGAGGAGAGCAACGAAGAAGAGCTTGCGAGAGAAGCCGTTCGGACAGCGGAAACGATTGCAGAAGAAACTGTATGCAGCAAAAAAGCGTCCGTGCCGGATCTGACGGAACGACTGGACAGAATTCTTCTGCACAAATGGGGAGGACGCCTGTGTATGCTCCTGCTGCTGTTGGGCGTGTTCTGGCTGACAATCGAGGGAGCGAACTATCCGTCGGCCGGTCTGCAATGGTGTTTTGACCGCTTGGGGGAGCTTTTGCACAAGGGAGCGGAGGCAATTGCTCTGCCTGCGATGGTTCGCGGCGCACTGCTCGACGGTGTCTATGCGACGGCGGCACGGGTTATCTCGGTGATGCTGCCGCCGATGGCAATCTTTTTTCCGCTGTTTACGCTTTTGGAGGATTTCGGCTATCTGCCGCGGGTAGCATTTTTGATGGATGAGCGCTTTCGCCGTGCCGGAGCGTGCGGGAAGCAGTCGCTGACCTTATGTATGGGTCTGGGCTGTAACGCGGCCGGAGTGACCGGCTGCCGCATCATTGACTCTCCGCGGGAACGACTGATCGCTGTACTGACCAATGCTTTCGTGCCATGCAACGGACGTTTTCCCGCACTGATCTTTCTGATTGCTCTGAGCTTTTCTCACGGCTCGTCGCTGCTGGGCGCGGTGATTCTGACGGCGTGTCTGCTGCTGTCTGTTGCCATGACCTTGCTTGCATCGAAGCTGCTGCATCATACGGCATTGCGCGGTGAGCCGTCTTCTTTTCTTCTGGAGCTGCCGCCTTATCGGAAGCCGCACATCGGGCAGGTGCTTGTGCGCTCCCTGCGCGACCGCACCGTATTCGTCCTCGGAAGAGCGGTTGCGGTTGCCGCACCGGCAGGGCTGGTGATTTGGCTGCTTGCAAATTGTTCTGTCGGAGAAATGACACTTCTGCAATGGCTTTCGGCGTTTCTGGATGCACCTGCGCGGCTGATCGGTCTGAACGGAGCCATTTTGCTGGCATTTGTGCTGGGCAGTCCGGCAAATGAGCTGGTGCTGCCGATTCTGACAATCATCCTTACGGCGGGAACGAATCTCGGCGGCGATGCAGGCACACAAATGGCGGGACTTCTTTTAGAAAACGGCTGGACATGGCAGCTATCTGTGTGTATGATTGTGTTTTTCCTCTTTCACTGGCCGTGCACAACAACGCTGCTTACCGTTCACAAGGAGACGCACAGCGCCAAATGGACGGCATTTGCAGCGCTTCTCCCAACAGTATTCGGTATCATTCTTTGTGCCTTGCTTTCGGCAGCTTTTCGCCTGATATCGTAAAAAAGAAGCCGCAGAGCACTCTGCGGCTTCTTTTTCAATCAAAAAACTTGCCTTTATAAAAATTTTCGTTTCCAAGCTTCTTTGCCGTCAGGCGGAACATCACGCAGCCGTCCGGACAGACGATGTTTTTGCTGTATCTGCCGTCGCCGCCGATATTTTCCAAATCGCCGCCGCTTCTGACAGCCTCCATAATCGGATACAGCAGCATCATTGTTTTGGAGCAGATGCCGTGCCCGTCCTGATTCACCGGGCAGCCGTAGGTGCAGGTGTATTGATCTCCGATCTCCTCGCCGTTTCGGCAATAGCGCTCCGTATGATCGCCGCGCAGAAAGCCGATGACTTCAATCTGAAATTCATACTCCTCATCGTACCACTTTTTCATAGCTGCCTCCCAAACGATTATTTTGCGTAATAGTTGATGAGGCAGCCGGCAAGAATGATGTCGCGTTCCTCACGGGTGAGGTTTTCCAGCTTCAGGGTCAACGCGGTGTGTTTGCCGTCCTGTATCAGCACGGCGGGAATTTCAGAAGCATTTCCCTCCAAAGCGGCGCGGATTCCCTCTACATAGATGCGGTCGCCGGGCTGAATATTGTACTGTGCAATGTTTTCTACCGTAAAGGGAAGCATACCCCAGTTGATGACATTGCTGCGGTAGCGCTTGGTCGCAAAATCTTCACAGAGATTTGCTACGCCGCCCAGAACACGCTGACAGGAGGCGGCCTGCTCTCTTGCGGAGCCGTCGCCGGGCTTGATCGCCATCACGGCACTTCCGAGTCCCGTGGCTGCGGGGTCATAGCCCATCAGATCCACGCTTTCAGGTGCCTGCCTGCGCTGCTGTTCCTGTGCCAGAATCTCTTTTGCCCGTCCGACATAGGCGGGGTCCTTGCGGCTGAGAGCAAATTCACTCAGACGCAGCGGGTTGCTGCGGTAGGAGGAAGTCTCGCCGGAGGGGATCAGCTCGTCCGTGGTGGTTACGGGGTCATAGATTGCAGAAGCAACGGTAATCAGGAGATTTTCCGGCATGGCAATCTGCTTGGGCCAGTCGGCAATGTTCGGACCGAAAACCAGCGGCTGTTCGGGATCGGGCTTGCCGACACCGTGATAGACGCGCTCGTAGGGAGCAGCGTTGAAGTGATAATCCATAAAGGACGGATCCTCGGTCAATTCGGCAAGCTCGGTTGCCGGAGTGATTGCGCCGCCGTTGAGAGCGGAGGCGGCAATGGAACGCGAGTCCATCAATGCGACATAGGCGACCTGACCGTCAGCGGGCTTGGAGCCTTCACGGTTGGGGAAGTTTCTGGTGGAATGGCGGATGGAGAAAGCACCGTTGGCAGGGACATCGCCTGCGCCGAAGCAGGGACCGCAGAAAGCGCTGCGGATCGAAGCGCCGGAGGCAATCAGCTTTTCCAGAGCGCCGGTACGGAGCAGCTCCATCATGACGGGCTGACTTGCCGGATAGCAGGAGAGCCAGAAGTGATCGCTTCCGAGGGGCTTTCCGTTCAGAATTTCCGCTGCCTTGACCAGATTTTGGAAGGTGCCGCCGGAGCAGCCGGCAATCACGCCCTGATCGGCATAGAATTTTCCGCTGCGAATCTTCTTTGTCAGACTTTCGGGCTGCTTTTTCAGACCGAGGGTGGAAACAGCGCTTTCATCGACTGCATGGAGCAGGTCTTCCAGATTTTCGTTAAATTCGCGGATGGTGTAAGTATTGGACGGATGGAAGGGCAGGGCGATCATCGGCTCGACCGTGGAAAGATCGACCTCCAATACCGCGTCATAATAGGCACCGTCCTGGGGAGCAAGCGCTTTATACGCATCGGCTCTGCCGTGGGCGGCAAGGGACTTGCGGACGGTTTCGTCGGTCTGCCAGACGGAGGAAAGACAACTGGTTTCCGTCGTCATGACATCGATGCCGTTGCGGTAGTCCATGGACAAGTTGGCGATACCCTCGCCGAAGAATTCCATAATACTGTTTTTGACGGTGCCCTGTTTGAAGGTCGCGCCGATGATGGCAAGGGCAACGTCCTGAGGGCCGACACCGGCTTTCGGCTTGCCCGTCAGATGGATGCCGACAATGCGCGGATAGGCAATATCGTAGGTTTTGCACAGAAGCTGCTTGACCAGCTCCGGACCGCCCTCACCGATGGCGATCGTACCGTAAGCGCCGTAGCGTGTATGAGAATCGGAGCCGAGAATCATTCTGCCGCCGCCTGCATACATTTCGCGCATATAGCTGTGAATTACGGATTGATGTGCCGGAACAAATTCGCCGCCGTATTTTTTTGCCGCGGACAGACCGAACACATGATCGTCTTCATTGATCGTGCCGCCGACGGCGCACAGGGAGTTGTGGCAGTTGGTCAGCACATAGGGAAGCGGAAACTTCTCAAGACCGGAGGCACGGGCTGTCTGGATGATACCGACATAGGTGATGTCATGGGATGCCATCGCGTCAAACTTCATTTTCAGCGCCCGCATATCTCCGGAAGTGTTATGGGCAGAGAGAATCCCGTAAGCGATCGTCTTTTTGCGGCCGTCGTCTGCGTTGCGGGCAGCCTGACCTTCGGGGATCAGCTTGCCGCCGAGATAGAACATTCCGTCATTGTGAATCTGTATCATGAAAAGCACCTCCGTTTTTCATAACTATATAACAACACGCGGAAAAAGTCAAAAACTTTATCGATGATTCTTGCGGGCAAGGGAAAACTATGGTATGATATTTTGGCTGATAAAGGAGGGACACGGGATGCAGTATATTGTTTTGGATCTGGAGTGGAATCAGCCGTGGCCTGGCTCCTATGCGGCAAAAAAAGTGCTGCCGGTGGAGATTCATGGAGAGATCATTCAGATCGGAGCGGTGCGTCTGCTGGAAAGCGGCAAGGTTGCCGACGAATTTCAGGTATTGGTACGCCCCAAATACTATAAAAAACTCAACAGCCGTGTTTCCAAGCTGACCGGTCTGCACGATGCCACATTGCGCGAGGAAGGACTTCCGTTTCCGGAGGCGCTGGAGCGTTTCCGCAAATGGATCGGCGGCGAATGTATTTTCCTGACGTGGGGCTTTGACGATATAAAGATTTTGGAGGATAATATCCTTCTGCATGACGGTGAGCCGGACTGGATTACCGAATGGTATAATGCTCAGATGATTTTCAATGCGCAGACGGGCTGCGGAACGGCACAAAAAGCGCTCTCCTCTGCGATGGAGATCATCGGAATCGAACCGAGCCGTCCGGCACATGATGCACTTGGCGACGCATATCACACGGCGCTGATTTGCAGTCGGCTGGATCTGAAAAAGGGAATCGCAGGGTATGAGCAGGCGCTTCGCAGCCATTGCGACGGTTTCCACGGCAATCCGCCGGAGGGCTGCATCGGCCGCACGGTATTCCGCGGCTATGAGGATAAGGCGAAGGCGATTACTGCCATGACAGAGCTGAAAAGCCATTGCCCGCAGTGCGGCGCACCCATGCCGAACGGCGCGTGGATCGCACAGGAGGGGCGGCGCTATATGACCATGGCAGAATGTCCGGAGCATGGCCGCTATCTGATCCGCATCCGTCTGCAAAAAGAAACGGATGGGACAATGCGTGTCAGCCGCCTGATCTATGAAGGTGCTTCGGATGCGGCTCAAAAATTTGATGAGCTGGCGGCGCGCAGACGTCCTGCACGCCGCAGACGCAGAAAGAGCACACAGAGAAAGGCAGAACAGTAAAGCTGCCAAACGTGTCATTGCGACAGCGTGATAAGAAAGAGGGAAGCCTATGCTGGAAAATCTGCCGGAACTGCTGCTGCCATGGTTTGCGGAAAATCGCCGCGATCTTCCGTGGCGAAAGGATCGGCAGCCGTATCATGTCTGGCTGTCGGAAATTATGCTCCAGCAGACCCGGGTGGAGGCGGTCAAGGGCTACTATGACCGCTTTCTGAAAAAGCTTCCTACCGTTCAGGCGCTTTCGCAGGCGCAGGAGGATGAGCTGCTGAAGCTCTGGGAGGGGCTGGGATACTATAGCCGCGTCCGCAATCTGCAAAAGGCAGCAAAGATCATATGCGAGGAATTATCGGGAGAATTTCCCCGGAGCTATGAAAGCCTGCTGAAACTGCCGGGCATCGGTGCCTATACGGCCGGAGCAATCTGCTCTATTTGCTTTGAACAGCCGGTTGCGGCGGTGGATGGCAACGTCCTGCGGGTGCTTTCCCGTTTTCTTGCTTCCGATGCACCGGTTACGGACGAGCGTACGAAAAAATTCTTTGCAAATGAGTTAAGCAAGGTCTATCCGAAGGGACATTGCGGCGACTTTACACAGGCGCTGATGGAGCTTGGCGCTACCGTGTGTGTGCCGAACGGTGTGCCGCTGTGCGAAAGCTGTCCGCTGCAAAAACTGTGCCGCGCCAATCAAACGGGAACGCAGTCGCGTTATCCGGTCAAGGCGGCAAAAAAACCGCGCAGAGTGGAAAAACGGACGGTGTTCATTCTGCGCTGCGGAGAGAAGCTGGCGGTCTGCAAACGTCCGAAAAAGGGATTGCTGGCAGGCCTGTGGCAGCTTCCCGACACGGAAGGGGCGCTGAGCCTTCCGCAGATGCTCGAACAGGCGGAAGCATGGGGCGTGCATCCGCGCAATATCCTCAAAACGGTGCAGCGCGATCATGTTTTCACGCACGTTCACTGGAAACTGACCGGCTGCTATCTGGAATGTGACACGGAAAACACCTTTTTCTGGGCAACGCCGGAAGAGATTCGGGAAAAAATCGGCCTGCCGACGGCATATCGGCAGTTTCTGGAAGAATAGGCTTGCACTTTCCGGAAAAAGAGGGTATACTGAAAATACTATTTAACAGGAGGAATCATCCATGGAAGAAAAACGTGCACAGTATTCTGAAGACGAGATCATCACTCTGGAGTTTGACAACGGCGAGAGCTTTGAGTGCGGCATTATGGGCGTGTTTGATCTGGAGGATAAGCAATATATCGCGCTGGAAGCATTTGACGATTCCAACGACGTGTATCTCTACGGCTATGTGCCGACAGACGACGACTTTGAGCTTCTGGATATCCCCGAAGAGGAATTTGACAAGGTGGCGGCGGAATTTGACCGTCTGATGGATGAGCCGATCTGACAAAAACGGCAGGACGGAGCGAAATTGTCCGATTTATCCGGGACGAGAATCAGAAAAAAATGAAAACTCCACACAGAAGGCGAGGAAAGCGGAGCCTTCTGTGTGGAGTTTTTTCGTTACGGGATTCGGATTTACGGAAGCTCTGCGGTAATGGCGGAGATCTCATAGGCGGTGCGCTGCTCGGCAACGCCGTCGATCATTTTGATGTAATCGCGGCTTTGCAATCGACCGGTAATCAAAAGCGGCGTTCCGACCGGATAGTCGGAAACCTCCTGTGCGCATCTTCCCCAGAGAATGCATGGCAGATAATCAGCGCGGTGATACGGACGGTTGACTGCCAGCATGACATCGCAGATTTCTCTGCCGAGCGGTGTGCGGCGGAAAACAGGCTCCTTGCAGATGATCCCCTGAAGCGTTACCTGATTGTCATGCGGCGCGTCCGTCACCTCTATGTATTCGGCAAAAACAGAAATAATGAGCCTTCTCCCAAAGGGAGACCGATTGTTGAAGGAGCGGATTTGTCCTTCGATGTACACACCGGAGCCTTCCGAAATCTCCGTCTGCGCCAGAAGCTCCTCGGAGGCAAGAATCTGCAAGCGATCTATGGCGCCTGAGAGACGGGCGACCTCCAAAAAAAACGAATAAAAATGCCGATTGTGATTGCTGTGCGAGTACTCCGGAGCAGACGCAAGACAGCCGGTCAGCACGATACGATTTGTGATTTGTTCCATTGTCCCACCTCGTTCAACTTCTTATGGGAGATTATATTCGGACAACGGGGCAGATATGAGGTATGTTCACCGCATAAAAAAACCGTATCGGGAAAGACTGGAAGGGAACGGTAAAAAAGCGCAAACGGGGAGGTTTCTATGCAAAAGCTGAAAAAAATCGGGCCGTGGCTGTCGGGAGCGGCGGCAGGAATTGTGAACGGCCTGTTCGGAGCGGGCGGCGGAATGGTGCTGCTGCCGCTGTTAACGCATACCACAGATCTGAAGGAGCATGAGACCTTTGCCTCCTGTGTATGTATCGTGCTGCCGCTGTCGCTGGTATCGGCAGGCGTTTATCTGCTGCGCGGCGGTGAATTTGCGGCTTCCTCCGTACCGTATCTGATCGGCGGCGCGATCGGCGGAGTGCTTGCAGGTCTGTTTCTGAAAAAGCTGCCGACGAAATGGCTTCACCGCATATTGGGAATTTTTATTCTCTGGGGTGGATACCGCCTTCTGACGGCATGAGCGGCGCAGTTCTTGCGGCGCTTGCCGGATTGGTCTGCGGTGTTTTTTCCGGCTTGGGGGTCGGCGGCGGCACGCTGCTGATGGTTTGGATGACAGCCGTTATGGGCGTTGCGCAGACAACCGCGCAAGGGATCAATTTGCTCTATTTTCTGCCGACGGCAGCCTGCGCGCTGCTTTTCCATATAAAAAACCGCCTGATTTGTTGGCGTGTCGTCGTTCCTGCGGCAATCACCGGCAGCCTGTTTGCCGCGGGTGCGGCATTTCTTGCAACGATGATCGACACAGCACTGCTGCGCAAACTCTTCGGCGGTTTTTTGCTGATCGTCGGTTTGACGGAGCTGTTTTTCCGTCAGCGCGACAAAAAGGATAAATAGCCCTCCAAGATCAATGAGGCGGCAACGGCGTCAACGGTGTTTTTCCTTTTTTTGCCGTGATAATTACAGTCGGAAAGGATGTTGTGCGCTTCTACCGTAGTGCGGCGTTCATCCCAGAGAATTACGGGCATGGAGCATTCCTGCTCGACCAAAGCGGCAAATTCCCTATACAATGCGGCACGGGGTCCCTCGGTGCCGTCCATGTTCCGAGGAAAGCCCATAACAAGGCGCTCCGCGCCGGTTTGCTGAACCAGAAGCGCAATTTCCTGCGCGGTTTTTTTTGCATTGCGGCTGTGAATCACGGTGGTCTGCCCGACAATCATGCCGGTTTTGTCGGAAACGGCGATTCCCGTACGCGCATCGCCGTAGTCAATGGCCAAGACTCTCATGCGCTTTGCACCTGCTTTTCCAGATATTTTCCCAGAGGTGCCCAAATCAAAACGACGATGACAGAAGCGAGCAGCGCCGTAACGAGCTGGGTAACGGAAAATTGAACGGAGGCGACACCCAGCATAGTCTCGGGCAGCCCGCTGGCAGGGAAGAATGCCGGAAGAACCGCTTTGACAATGAGAAGCCACATGACCGCAGCCTTCACTACCGAACCGACCACACAGCCGGCAATCAGCAGCCATGTTTTGGGGAAACGGCAGCACAGCATCCACAAAAGCACAAAGAACAGAAAAACACCGATGGAGCTGATGAGGCTCATCCATATCAGCGGAGAGGTTTTGTCAAGCTGAAGCACGGCAGACAGAGCGGACAGGAAAGCAATACTGGCACCTGCCCACAAAACCGCAGCGACCAGACAGACGGTCAGCACCAGACGGAACCGACTGTCGCTCGTCTGAATTCGCTCTGCGGTCGGAACGCGCTTGCCCAGCCAACGGGAGAAAAACCAGACAGAAAATACGATCATCAGATTTCCGAGCATGATGCAGGGCAGCAGCAGGGGAATGGCACTGATCAGCGGACTGCCGGTGATCCACCAGGAAGTCAGCGGCGTAATGACGGAAATAATCGTGCCGCCGAGCAGACCGCAGGAGAGCACGGAAACGATCAAAATGGCGTTGATTATGGTGCCGGTGATATAAACCGATGTGTTTTTTAAAAACTGACTTGCGATACACAGCGCAAGAAGCAGCGCAGTGCGGCATAAAATCCGAATGTTGATTTTCATGCGGAGACCTCCTTTGTTTTGCCGTCTTCATCATAGCACAAAGCATAAAAATTGCAAGGTTTTTTCCGATAGCTGCTTGACAGTAAGGTATCTGCGTGGTATGCTTATTACCGAAGTTAAGCAAGACTAACAAGAAGGGAGAGATACCGATGACGTTAAAGAATCTTCCTGTTGGGAAAAGCGGAATAATCACGGCAGTGGGCGGTGAAGGGCTTCTGCGCTGCCGCCTGTTGGATATGGGACTGATCCCGCATACATTTGTTACCGTTCAGAAGATCGCTCCGATGGGAGACCCGATGGAGATTCGACTGCGCGGCTATGAGCTGACGATCCGTATGGAGGATGCAGATAAAATTGAGATTCAGCCGGAGGTGGATGCCAGATGAAGTTTGCATTGGTCGGAAACCAGAATTGCGGCAAAACAACGCTGTTCAATCAGCTCACCGGCGCGAATCAGCACGTCGGAAATTTTCCGGGCGTCACGGTTGACAGCAAGAGCGGCTTTCTGCGCGGCAAAAAGGACTGCGAGGTGACCGATCTGCCCGGCATCTATTCCATGCGTCCCTACACCGGAGAGGAGGTCGTAACGCGGGACTTTCTGCTGAACGAGCATCCGGATGGGATTATCAATATTATTGACGCGACGAACATTGAACGCAATCTTTATCTGACGCTTCAGCTTCTGGAAATGGAGATTCCGATGGTGCTGGCGCTGAATATGATGGATGAGGTGCGCGGCAACGGCGGCACCATTGATGTCAATAAGATGTCGCAGGAGCTCGGTATTTCCGTGATTCCGATTTCAGCGATCAAAAATGAGGGCATTGATGAACTGATCGACAGCGCGGTGCGTGCGGCAAGAGAGAAGCGCCGTCCGAAGCGTGTGGATTTCTGTGATGACGGTCCGGTTCACCGCTGTATTCATGCGGTTTCTCATCTGATTGAGGATCATGCGCGCAATGCTTCCATGGCGCGGCGATTTGCGGCAACGAAGATGATCGAGGGCGATTCTGACATTATTGAGCGGCTCGCCATCGACCAAAACGAGCTGGAGCTGCTCGAACACAGCATTGTCCAGATGGAGGAGGAGGGCGGCCTCGACCGTAATGCCGCGATTGCCTCCATGCGTTATGACTACATTGAAAAGCTCTGCGAAAAAACGGTTGTCAAGAGCCGTGAGAGCAAAGAGCATATCCGTTCTGTCCGCATTGATCGGGTCTTGACAAACAAATATGCGGCGCTGCCGATCTTTGTCGGCATTATGCTGCTGATCTTCTGGCTGACCTTTGATGTAGTAGGTGCTTTCTTGCAGGATCTGCTTGCTTTGGGCATCGATCGGCTTTCGGAGGTCGTGGATCGGGGCTTGAGCGCCTACGGCTTGAATCCCGTGGTACATAGTCTTATTGTGAAAGGCATTTTCGCGGGTGTGGGAAGCGTGGTCAGCTTCCTGCCCATTATTGTTGTGATGTTCTTTTTCCTCTCCATTCTGGAGGATACGGGCTATATGGCGCGTGTCGCGTTCGTGATGGATAAGCTGCTGCGTAAGATCGGCCTGTCCGGACGCAGCTTTGTGCCGATGCTGATCGGCTTTGGCTGCACGGTTCCGGCGGTTATGGCAACGCGGACGCTGCCGTCCTCGCGTGACCGCAGATTGACAATTCTTCTGACACCTTTTATGAGCTGCTCAGCAAAAATTCCGATTTATGCGGTGTTTTCTGCGGCGTTCTTTCCGCGCTATGCCGCGCTGACCATGGGACTTCTGTATTTCGGTGGAATGGTGGTCGGCGTTTTGGTATCGCTCCTGCTGAAAAAAACGCTGTTTCGCGGCAAACCCGTGCCGTTTGTGATGGAGCTTCCGAATTACCGGATGCCGTCTGCCAAAAGTGTGGCAATGCTGCTGTGGGATAAGGCGAAGGATTTTTTGCAGCGGGCCTTTACCGTGATTTTTGTCGCAACGCTGATTATTTGGTTCCTGCAATCGTTTGATCCGCACCTGAATTTTGTGCAGGACAGCTCCCAGAGCCTTCTGGCAGGCATCGGCAAGCTGCTGGCGCCGATCTTCCAGCCGCTCGGATTCGGCGATTGGCGCATTACAACGGCGCTTGTCACAGGCTTTACGGCAAAGGAGGCCGTTGTCAGCACGCTCGGCATCCTGACCGGTACCGGCATGGAAAACCTGAGCATGGGTCTTGCAGGACTGTTTACAACGGCTTCCGCCGTCAGCTTCCTTGTCTTTACGCTGCTCTATACGCCGTGTGTTGCGGCGATCGCGGCGATCGGACGGGAACTGGGCGGAAAATGGCGCGGCGCGCTGGTTGCGGTTTTTCAGTGTGTTGTCGCGTGGTTGACCGCAGCGCTGGTCTATCAGGCTGCCTGCCTGATTTTCTGATATGGGCTGGCTTGAGATTGTTCTGCTTTCCCTTGTCGTACTTTGGCTGATCTTTACGGTGATTTGGCTGATTCGCCGAAAGGGAAAGACCTGCTGCGGCGACTGTGAAAAGTGTAAGAGGCATAAACAATAACGCGAATGCGGAGGTTCATTCCTCCGCATTCGCGTTAGTATGTATATTTGGATTTACTGCACAAGCATCGCAAACTCACAAAGTCATTCCATGGGATTATATACCTCTACCCATTCCGGCATATAAATGATATTGACAGAGGCGGTATCACATTCCTTTGGAATGGGAATCAGGCATATTTCGCCGCTGTTTGATCCGGTGGAAGTGAGTGTGCCGCCATAGCAAACATCCAGAGTAATCTGATTGCCTGCAACCGTCAGATTTTCGGGTCTCAGATGGATTTTTGTCGCGCCGCAATAACACAAATCTACCAATAACAGGTTGTTATTGTCAAAAAACCGGCTGTCAAAAACAAGTTCGGCGGTTTTATCTCCTTCACATAGTAACTGTGCTTCGGCGTAGCGGTTTCTGTATTGACTCTCTGTTATATATTCCAATAAAAACCAGTGATGCAGCTCCTTCCATTCATCCTCCAATGACACGAATGCGTGCCAGTCATCTGTGGTTTTCAGTATCTTCCAACCTGCGGCATACCATGCTTTGTTGTCGGCTTCCTGTGTGCGAACAGATGCGTTTGATGTCTTCGTAAAATTTTGAATCTCGAAAATGTCATTATTACCGAATTCGGTAGACAAATCATAATCATATGTGGTGTATTGGATATCATAATTTGGTGCGTACGGAGCCGCTTCTTTTTCACAAGCACTCAAAAGAATTAAGAATGCAACGGTAAGGGATAACATGATAAATCCTTTCGTCCTCATAAAAATCGTCCTCCGTCATTTTTTCAAAAGAAACCAATGTATTTGCATATAAATTCCTCGGGAAAATGCGTGTTATGCTTGTGATAATTATAGGATATCAGGCTGGCTGCAAAGTGTCAACAAATATTGCAACAAGATCGAAATTGAGAAGTTTAAAAACGGGAAAAATACTTGGCAAGCACTGCAAATAAAGTAGAAGAGAGAATTAAATGTCAGAGGCCGGAGGCCGATAAAAAGCTTTTACAGCTTTTTTAAAAGTGAAGGCTTGCAAAACGCGCCGCAAGGGATGGCGGTCATCCCTTGCGGCGCGTTTTTCGCTTCGGTTGCATACCGATTGCATTTTTCCATCGGATGCGAAGGGAGAACAGTGTTATAGTGCCAAATTTCTTTGAAAAAAGCAAGAAAAATGCTTGACCTGTTTGACTTCATATGATAAGATAGCTCTACCTGCGAAAATTGGGTTTTATTTTTGCGCCCATTTTTCACCCTCGGACGGCGCCCGGTAGTTTCGGCGTCTGCTAAATTTTTTGATAGCCGAGGGAATGCAGGGAGGCAAAATTAAGGAGGTGCCGAAATGCGAGTTAAGATTACCCTTCGTTGCAATGAGTGCAAACAGAGAAACTACAACACCATGAAAAACAAGAAGAACGACCCCGACCGTCTGGAAATGAAAAAGTATTGCAGGTTCTGCAGAAAGCATACCGTTCATACCGAAACGAAGTAAGCGAAAGGAAGAAAAACAATGGCAGAAGTAAGCAAAAAGCCGAATTTCTTCGTCCGTACCGGCCGCGCAATTTCCAAGTGGTTCCGTGAAATGAAGAGCGAGCTGAAAAAGGTCGTATGGCCGAACGGTAAACAGCTGCTCAACAACACTGTGATCGTTCTTGTTTCGATTCTCATTGTCGGAATCATCGTTTGCCTGTTCGACTTCCTTGCCGGTCAAGGCATGGGTCTGCTGGGCAACCTCTTCAGATAATCGGTATGGCAGAAGCAGCGAAATGGTATGTTGTGCATACCTATTCCGGTTATGAAAACACCGTAAAGGCTACCATCGAAAAAACGGTGGAAACCAGACAACTGCAGGACATCATCCATCAGGTCTCCATCCCGATGGAAACCGTCACCGAAATCACTGATAACGGTCCGAAAACCTACGACCGCAAGCTCTTCCCCGGTTACGTCTTGGTGAAGATGGTGATGACCGATGAAGCATGGTATATTATTAAAAATGTCCGCGGTGTTACAGGCTTCATCTCTGCCGGCAGTAATAAACCCGTCCCCCTGACGGAGGATGAGATTTATTCTCTCGGCGTTGAGAAGCGCGAAATCGTTGTCGGCTATGATGTCGGCGATACCGTCACCGTGATTGACGGTCCGCTGAGCGGCTTCAACGGCGAAGTCGAGATGCTGGACATCGAAAAGAATAAGGTTCGCGTGACCGTTTCCATGTTCGGTCGCGAAACACCGGTCGAGCTGGAGCTCGATCAGGTGGAGGTTGTTTCCGAATAATCATTCGGTGACAAACGTGGGAGGGGAGCTTCCCCGCCAAAAATACGCGCAAGCGTATCACCACATTTTTATTTGGAGGTGCTTATCATGGCACAGAAAGTTACTGGTTATATCAAACTTCAGATTCCGGCCGCTAAGGCGACCGCTTCGCCCCCTGTCGGCCCGGCTCTCGGCCAGCATGGCGTCAACATTGCACAGTTCATTAAGGAATTCAACGATCGCACCAAGGATCAGGCCGGCTTCAAGATTCCGGTTGTTATCACCGTTTATGCCGATCGCAGCTTCTCCTTCATCACCAAGACCCCTCCGACCCCGACCCTCATTTTGAAGGCCGCCGGTTTGGATAAGGGCTCCGGCGTTCCCAACAAGGACAAAGTCGGCACGATCACTCAGGCACAGGTTCGTGAGATCG
>SAMEA3663296__coassemble_488_pt1 | contig 15324 bp, 10 predicted proteins | sample SAMEA3663296__metabat2_high_PE_018 | metagenome-assembled genome bin SAMEA3663296 (sample SAMEA3663296) | pig gut metagenome | biome: pig gut; feature: pig-associated habitat; material: faeces | place: China | collected 2013
AACTCACACGCTACCGTACCTCTGTACGCCGACGCGTGTGAGTTGCTTGTCTTTGAGCCTTTCTCGGCAGTCTCTCAGTGTGCCGAAAAGGGTTTTTGACACGCTGACAGCCTTCGGTTTTCCCGAAGGCTGCTTTTGTAAGTCAAAAAAATTTTTGTTGTGATTGCGAAACGGTTTGTTTTGTGATATGATAGAAAAAATGTCAAATTTTGCGATTTGACAGGAAGGACATATTATGTATCAGGGAAAAGTTGATCTGCATCTGCATTTGGACGGCTCACTGTCCGAGGAAGTTGTTGCCGAGCTTGCCGCACGCGAGGGATTAACGCTGACGGCGGAACAGATCCGTGACAGCATTCAGGTGCCGGATAATTGTACAAGTCTTGTAGACTATCTGAAGCGTTTTGAATTACCTACCGTCGTTTTGCAGACGGAGTATGCGCTGGAGCGTGCGGCTTACGATTTGGTTGAGCGGCTTGCGAAGCAGGGACTGATATATACGGAGATCCGTTTTGCGCCGCAGCTTCACACCCGTAAGGGGCTGACGCAGGAAACGGTGCTGCGGAGTGTGGTACGCGGCGTTCGTCAGGCGCAGGAGGATTATCCGTCGATTTGTGCGGGAGTTCTGCTTTGCTCCATGATCGGCGGCGAAAAGAACGAAGAAACGGTCAGACTGGCAAAAGAATATATCGGCAACGGCGTATGCGGCGCAGACCTTGCCGGCGCGGAGGGTTCGCTTCCGCTGGAAACCTATGCACCGCTGTTTGAGGGCTTGTACCGTGAACAGGTTCCGTTCACGCTTCATGCAGGCGAATGCGGCGACCCCGAAAATGTGCGAAAGTCCGTAGAGCTTGGCGCCAGACGTGTCGGTCATGGCTGCGGTGCAATCAAGAGCGAAAAGGTGATGGAGCTGCTCGCAAAAACACAGACGACGGTGGAAGCCTGCGTGGTCAGCAATTTGCAGACCAAGGTGGTTCTGGACGCAAAAGATCATCCCATCCGGCCGTTCTATGATTGCGGCATTGCCGTTACGGTAAATACGGACAATATGGCTTGCTCCAACACATCGCTTTTGCGTGAACATCAGGTGATTGCGGATGCTATGGGCTTTACCGATGCACAGTTCCGCAAAATGGATGAAAATGCGATCCGCGGCGCGTTCATTTCCGATGCGGAAAAGGCGGAGCTGCTGAAAAAACTGTAATAAAACGGTTATGATTGAAACTCCCACGGCTGCTTTAGCGGCTGTGGGGAGTTGCTTTTTAAATGTATCGGGAGGTTTTTAATGAGAGTTCCGTGCTTGGTGCTTGACCATGACGATACGGTTGTGAACAGCACTGCTACCGTGCATTTTCCGTGTTTTCAGGAATTTTTGAAGCTTTATTTTCCGCAGTGCAATTATACGCTGGAGGAGTACTTTCTAAAAAACTTCAGCCCCGGGATTCTGGAGCTGCTGCGTGATGAGGTCGGAATGGATGATGAAATGCTGCAGCAGGAGCACCGGTTCTGGGATGCGTATGTGCAGCAGCACGTGCCGCAGTGCTATGAAGGTATGCGTGAGCTTTTGTGGAAGCATAAAGAGGCAGGCGGCCTGATCTGCGTGGTTTCACAGTCGTTTGCAAAGAATATCCTGCGCGACTACCGGGAAAACGGGCTGCCGGAGCCGGATCTGGTTTTTGGCTGGGAGTATCCGGCGCATCAGCGCAAGCCGAAGCCATATCCGCTGCAGCAGATTTTATTAAAAACCGGATTGAAACGCGAGGAGCTTCTGGTGGTGGATGATCTGAAGCCCGGTTACGATATGGCAAAAGCCTGCGGCATCAAATTTGCGGCAGCGGGCTGGGCATACGATATTCCCCGGATCGAAGCATTCATGCGGGAAAATTGCGACCTGTATTTTAAAACCGTCGCAGAGCTTGCAGAGTATCTGGAAGAATAAGAATGTAAAAAAGCTCCGACAGATTCCAAGTCGTTGGTTGAAATAATTGAAACTTCATGTTACAATAAGTCGTCCGAAGGACGGAAAGGTGTGTTGCAGATGAGCAAAAGAATTGTGAAGATTGTCCTGACCGGCGGTCCGGCGGCCGGAAAGACCACTCTGACCAGTCAGATTCTAAAGGAATTCAAGCAGGAGGATGGCTGGCGCGTTATCACGATTCCCGAAACGGCAACGGAGCTGATTTCCGGTTTCGGAATTAAACCCTTTGGCAACTGTATGTCCATGCTTGCGTTCCAGGATTTTGTTATTGCCGACCAGATCCATAAGGAAAAGCTTGCGCTGGATGCCGCGCAGGTTGTGCCCGAGGACAATATTCTGATTATTTATGACCGTGCGCTGATGGATGACAAGGCATATATCAGCGATGAGGAATTTATTGAAACGATTGCAAAGTTCGACGGCAGGACAGAAGAGCGTGTGCTTGCGAACTATGATATGGTGCTGCACCTGGTCACCTGTGCCAAGGGTGCGGAATTCGCGTATAATCTCGGCAACGAGGCAAGAACGGAATCGCTCGAATATGCCCGCGAAATGGATGACCGTACGCTGCGTGCGTGGAGCAAGCACCCGAATCTGAAGATCATTGACAACTCTGTTGATTTCGGAGAGAAAATCAAACGGGCCTTGCAGGAAATCTACCGCGCTGTCGGTGAGCCGGAGCCCATGGCGAAGAAACACAAGTATCTGATCGCCATGCCCGACATGGAGAAGATTGCTGCAACGTACAATGCCCTGACGCTGGATATGATGCAGACCTATCTGCGGGAAATCAAGCCGGGTGTGGAGCGCCGTATCCGCCAGCAGCGCAACGGTGAGGAATATCTGTATTTCTACACCGAAAAGCACCTGATGCCGGACGGCGCGAAGTGGGATACCGAGCGTCCCATCTCTCAGAAGGATTACATCCAATATCTGATGGAGGGCGATCCCGAGCTGCATGCCGTTCATAAGACAAAATACCGCTTTACCTACCAGAGCCAGCGCTTTGAGATCGATGTCTATCCGTTCTGCAGCGATAAGGCGATCATGTTCCGCTATGCCGGAAGCGATGAAGCGGAGCTTCCGCCTGAAATTACGGTTTTGCGCGACGTGACCGGTGATCTGGACTATAAGAATAAACAGCTTGCAAGATCGCAGAAGCTTTAATATGCTGTAGCTGCTGCGTGTATCCAAAACGCTTAAAGCTTGCTTTGCGGTGTGTTGCGCCGCAGATAAACATACGGAAAAATCGGACTTCTCATTTTGGGAAATCCGATTTTCCTGTATGAACACATTGCTTTTTGTAAAAATGTATATTATAATACGAATAAAGGAAAACCGGTACAGAAAAAATGAGTCGGGAGGTACGGAAGATGAGCATTGTTGTAATCGGCGCAGTTTTTGTTGATATCAAGGGGTATCCTCTGAGCACCTACATTCCTTGCGGCAGAAATGTCGGCCGTGTGGAGGAAGTACATGGCGGTGTCAGCCGTAATATCGTGGAGGATATTGCAAATGTGGAGCTTCGTCCGACCTATATCAGTCTGGTAGATCATTCCGCTGCCGGTGACGATGTTCTGAAAAAGCTTCAGAATCATAAGATCAATACCGAGTATATGCGCCGTACAGACGACGGCATGGGTACATGGCTCGCGATTTTTGATAATGACGGAGATGTGATTGCCGCAATCTCAAAACGTCCGGATCTGCGCCCGATTGCCGATATCCTCGACGAAAAGGGTGACGAGATCTTTGCCGATGCCGATAGCATTATCATTGAGATCGACATGGACAAGGAAGTTGTCAAGCGCGTTTTCCAGCTTGCAAAAAAGTATAACAAAGCCATCTACGCAGCGGTTACGAATATGAGCATTGCCGTTGAACGCCGTGACTTCCTGCAATTGACCGATTGCTTTGCCTGCAACCGGCAGGAGGCCGGAATCCTTTTTTCTGAGGATTATGACGGAAAGAAACCGGAAGAGATGATGGAAATCCTTGCAGAGAAGGTCATGCTGGCGCACATTCCCAGAATGATCGTTACAATGGGCGCGGATGGTGCTGTTTTTGCCTCCGCAGACGGAGAAAAGGGCTGGTGCCCGGGCAAAAAGGTCATTGTTAAAGATACCACCGGTGCCGGTGACGCATTCTTTGCCGGCGTATCCATCGGACTGACCTACGGAAAAACGCTGTCGGAGTCCTGCCAGATCGGTACACGTTTGTCCTCCTCCGTCATCTGCACCGCCGAAAACGTCTGTCCGCGATTCCTGCCCAGCGAATTCGGGCTGGATGTGAAAGTAGAAGATTGATCCAATTCAAAAAAACGGAGCTGCCGCAGAAAGATAATTCTGCGGCAGCTCCTTTTGCGTGCCGGTATGATACTAGAATCTGATAAAAAGGTTAAAAGCCTTTTTATAGCGCCGAAGGCGCGTCAGATTGCATATTGGCTGGAATAGATTTGGTAATAGAATCCCTTTTTTGCCAACAGCTCCCGATGTGTGCCCTGCTCAACGATCCTGCCGTGATCCAGAACGAGGATCAGATCGGAATCGACGATGGTGGAAAGACGATGGGCGATGACAAAGCAGGTGCGATTCTTCATCAGCTTGTCCATTGCTTTTTGAATCAGGATTTCCGTGCGCGTATCGACGTTGGAGGTCGCCTCGTCCAGAATGAGAAGCGGCCGGTTTGCCAGCAGCGCACGCGCAATCGTCAAAAGCTGCTTCTGGCCGGCGGAAATCGTCGTGGTATCCTCGCTGATTACGGTATCATATCCTTGCGGAAGCGTTCGGATAAAATGGTCACAGTAAGCACGGTCACAGGCGGTTATGATCTCTTCTCTAGTTGCGTCCGGCTTGCCGTAGGCGACATTTTCGGCAATGGTGCCTTTGAACAGCCAGGTGTCCTGCAAAACCATGCCGAACAATTCCCGAGTGGAATCGCGGGAAAGCTCGGCAATATCCTGCCCATCAATCAAAACTTTGCCGCCTTTCAGGTCATAAAAGCGCATGAGAAGATTCACGATCGTTGTCTTGCCGGCACCTGTCGGCCCGACGATGGCAACATTCTGCCCTTTTTTGACATCAATACAGAGATTTTCAATCAGCGGCTTGTCCTCGCTATAGGAAAAATCAACGTTTTCAAAGCGAATATTACCCTCAACGCTGCCCTGAAACGTTTTTTCCGGACGGCTTTCATCCGGCAGATCCAAAAGATCGTAAACGCGCTTGGAGCAGGCCTTGACCATTTCAAGCTGACCGAAGCCGTTGGCAATCCGTTCCAGCGGCGCGGAGAGCTGCTTGGCAAACAGGATGACAGTCACGACCGTTCCGATCGGCAGAGAATGATAGACGATCAGCCAGCCGCCCAGCAGCGCGACACAGATATAGGCGAGCGCATCGGTAAAAACAATGATCGGCTGTACAATGCCCTGCAAAAAATATCCCCGATAAGCAATATCCTGATGCTCTCGGTTGACCGTGTCATGATGCTGCTGCACATGCTCTTCCAGATTAAATGCCTTGGTAGCAGGGAAATTTGTGTAGCTTTCTTCGACGGCTGCATACATTTTTCCGAAATAGTCAAAGGCGGAATGCCAGCTTTTTTCGCTCAGGGATGCCAGCTTCGAGGAAAGCAGCAAAGACAGCGGCGTGAGCGCAATGACTGCCAGCGCCAACACCCAGTTTTCCATGAACATGAATATGGAAATTGCGATGATTTGCAGGAAACCGGTAATCAGAACCTCAATAATGCCATGGATGCTGTTACCCATATTGGAGACATCCTCCTGCATTTTGTCGATGATATCTCCGGTCGGGGTTTTGTCCATATAGGAAACGGGAAGACGCTGCAGCTTGTCCGAAATACGGATGCGAAGTCCGGCAGTGTAGAAACGGCTGACAACGTTGTTGAGCAGAAAGGTGTTGCCGTATGTAATTCCGGCCTGCGCCGCATAGACGGCAAACAGCGCCAGCAAGCCCGGCAGAAGCAGGGAAGCCATTGTCTCCGACCGATCACTCTGCACCCAAGCATAGAGCCGATCGATCAGACCACCCAAAAGCTCCGGCGCTAAAATGGAGCAGGCAATGATGCCGACAGAAAGTAGGCACGACAGCAGCAGCCATTTCCAAATGGGGCGGGTATCTCGGATCATGCGTCGGATCGTGGAATGAAAGAAAAATGATTTTTCTTTTTTCATGTGTGTGCACCTCCTGTCTGGGAGGCGAAAATTTCGCGGTATATTTCGCAGTTTTCCAAAAGCTCTGCGTGCTTTCCGGCTCCGACAAGCTTTCCGTCATTGAGAACGAAAATGCAATCGGAATTCATGGCGGAGGTCACTCGCTGCGTAATGACAATTTGCGTTTTTCCGGCGAACTGTTCATTCAGGCGCGTTCGCAAACGTGCCTCTGTCAAAAAGTCCAGCGCGGAAAAGCTGTCGTCAAAAACATAGATCGGCGCATTTTTAATGATGCAGCGGGCAATAGCAAGACGCTGCTTCTGACCGCCGGAGAGATTCGCGCCGGACTGCTCCAGAACATAATCCGCTCCGTCCGGCTGCTCCGAAATGAAATCCGTCAACTGAGCGATATCCAATGCTTCCAGAATGTCATCCTCCTGAGCATCCATGCGGCCCATCTGCACGTTTTCGCGCACGGTGCCGGAATAGATCATGGATTTTTGCAGAGCGCAGCTAATGTTGCGGCGGATGGTCTTGCGCGATATCGTTGTCGAATCGCGTCCGTCAAAGAGAATTTGGCCGCCGGTGGGCTGACGAAAAGCCAAAAGCAGGGAAACCAGCGTGCTTTTACCGCAGCCGGTACCGCCGATTACGGAGATCCTGTCACCGGGGCGGATGTGCATGGTGATATGACTGAGCGCCGCACGATCCGCGCCCTCATACTGGAAAGAAACGTCTTCAAAATCGATCTTGCCCGTGAAGTGAAGATCTTCCTCAGCGATAGCGTCTGCGCTGCCGGAAGCATCCATGACTTCGGAGATACGTCTTGCGGCAACCTGTGCGTGCGGAAACATAATGATTGCAAAGGAGGCGGAAATCAGTGCGTTAAGCACAAGAACGATATACTGGATAATTGCGAAAATGTCGCCCGGCGTCAGGCCGGAACCACCGAGAAGCATCTGACCGCCGAACCAGACAATCAGAAGCACGGCAACGTTTAAAACAAAGGTTGCAATCGGCGTGGTCAGTGCCATGGTGGTGTTTGCTTTGATGATATTTTCCGCCATGATGTGTGTTGCGTCGGCGATGCGATCATGCTCGTGCGGCTCGGAATTAAACGCACGGATGACACGGATGCCGCGAATTCGTTCGCGGACAATGTCGTTCTGCCTGTCGCAGTATTCATCCGATATCTCCCACAGGTGGGTGATTTTTTTGCCCAACAGTATGACAACCAGAAAAACCAGCGGTACGGCAGCAAGCAGAATCAGCGACAAAGAAACGCTCTTTGAAAAACAAAGCGCAACGCTGCCGATGAACATAATGGGAATGATGATGATATTTCCGCTGAGCATGGAGGCGACCCAGGAAAGCGTGCCCGCGTCATGCGTGGAGCGCGAGATCAGCCCGCCGGTTCCGATGCGGCCCATTTCCTCAAAGGTCATGGTGTGAACCTTGTGGAAAATCGCTGAGCGAAGGTCGCGTGTAAAAGCGGTTGTGATGCGCGATGTCAGCCGATAACCCATGATGACAGAGGCGAGACTGACCGATGCGATGGCAAACATAATACCGCACATTTTGGCGATATACGGAAAAGTGTTTTCTACGGCCGAACGATAGACGCCGCGATCAAGGATGTTGCTCATGATTGTCGGCAGCATCAGATCGCACAGCACGGAGATCGCCATAAACAGCGTAGCAAATGCAATTCGCTTGCGCTGCGGTTTCATATAAATCAATAGTTTTTTCATCTGTTTCCTCCTTTCCGGAGAGTGTATAGATCATTGTTTATTTCAAGATGTGTTGCTTTTGCAGTTCCATTCGTCTGCCGACCCGCGAATTCGGACGACGATCTGCTGCGGTTGAAAAGATGCTGTGTGAAATCCCCCTATTTTCCGACACCGTTACAGATTTTAGCACAAAATAATGAATCTGAAAAGACCTGTAAGAAAAACAGTATACTTTTTTAAAAAAATCTTGTATAATATTTTGAAACATTGGAAAAAGGATGGGTGATTCCATGAGTGGGCTTTTGCTGCGCCTGTTTGTAAAAGATTATCGCAATACAGAAGATCCGAAAGTGCGCGGCGCATACGGTAAGCTTGCCGGCGTTGTGGGCATCGTGTGCAATCTGCTTCTGTTTGCGGGGAAACTGATTGCCGGACTGCTTTCCGGCTCCGTAGCCATTACCGCGGACGCGGTGAACAACCTTTCCGACGCATCGTCTTCGCTGGTGACGCTTTTGGGCTTTAAGCTGGCGGAACGTCCTGCCGATGAGGAGCATCCCTACGGACACGCCAGACTGGAGTATCTTTCCGGATTGGCGGTGGCGGCGCTGATTCTTGTGATCGGCGTGGAATTGGGAAAATCCTCCATTGAAAAAATCATAAATCCGGAAACGGTCTTGTTTTCGTGGCTGACGTTGGCAATCCTGATCGGCTCCATTCTGGTCAAGCTCTGGATGGCGTTGTTCTGCTATAAGCTGGGGAAGAAAATCGACTCTGCAACTTTGACGGCCACCGCAATGGACAGCCGAAACGATGTGATCTCCACCTCCGCGGTTTTGCTCGGCTGCCTTGTGGGACATTTCTTTGGCCTTCAAATCGATGGTTATATCGGTACGCTGGTTGCGCTGTTTATCATTTGGTCCGGCTGCGGCATTGCGAAGGAAACCATCAGTCCGCTTCTGGGAAAGCAGGCGGACGCGGAGCTTGTGAAGAGTATTTCGGATCTGATTATGTCGCACGAAAAGATTCTTGGCATCCACGACCTGATGGTACACGATTACGGCCCCGGACAGTGCTTTGCTTCGGTGCATGCGGAAATGGACAGCAGAGAAAATCCGCTGGACTGCCATGATATCATCGACGATATCGAGCGCGATGCTTTGCGGGAGCTTCGGGTGCATCTGGTGATTCATTATGATCCCATTGTGACGGATGATGAGGAGCTGAATCAGATGCGTGCGCTTGTCAGCGCGGAACTGAAGCAGATCGATCCGCAGCTGACCATGCACGATTTCCGTATGGTGCGTGGCCCCGGACATACGAATTTGATTTTTGATCTTGTGATTCCGTATTCTATGGAGAACAGAAAGAAGGAACTGAAAGAAAGGATTGACGAACGGGTTCAGTTTGAGGATAAACGGTACTATACGGTCATTACGTTTGACGAGGCGGTACATAACAGGCTTTAAAGGAAAACTCCCAAAAGGCAGACAAGTAATCGTCCCGCAGATAAATTTGAATTTTCTGTAAGCAATTATGTTTTTGCCTTTTTTTATTGTGGGATTTGTGGTATAATCTCCCCGAAACTCTTAGGAAGGGGTCAATACGATGGGATTGATCACGAAAATATTTGGAACACATTCGGAACGTGAGGTCAAAAAACTGATGCCGATCGTTGATCGGATTGAAGCGCTTGGCCCGCAGATCGGAAAGCTGTCGGATGAGCAGCTCCGTGAAAAAACCGATGAATTCAAGCGCCGCTATCAGGAAGGTGAGACGCTGGATGACCTTCTGCCGGAGGCTTTTGCTGTTTGCCGTGAGGCAGCAGACCGCGTACTGGGGATGCGCCCGTATCGCGTGCAGCTCATTGGCGGCATCGTTCTGCATCAGGGCAGAATCGCGGAAATGAAAACCGGTGAAGGTAAGACCCTGGTCGCAATTCTTCCGGCCTATCTGAATGCGCTTTCCGGCAAGGGTGTCCATATCGTTACCGTCAACGACTATCTGGCCAAGCGTGACTCGGAATGGATGGGCAAGGTCTACCGTTTCCTCGGTATGAGCGTCGGACTGATTGTCCACGATAAAAAGAACAATGAGCGCCGCGAGGCTTACAATGCGGATATTACCTACTGCACCAATAATGAGCTTGGGTTTGACTATCTGCGTGACAATATGGCGCTTTATAAGTCCGATATGGTGCAGCGCGGACATAATTACGCCATTGTGGACGAGGTTGACTCGATTCTGATTGATGAGGCGCGTACGCCGCTGATTATTTCCGGCAAGGGAGAAGAATCTACAAAGCTGTATGAAATGGCGGATTTCTTCGTTTCCGGATTGAAGAAAAAGGTGTTTGCCACCACCGATGAAAAAGAAGAGCAGGACGATCTTGACTGCGACTACTATGTGGATGAAAAGCTTCGCACTGCCAATCTGACGGCAAGAGGCATTGAAAAGGCTGAAAAATTCTTTGCCGTGGAGAACCTCGCGGATATTGAGAATACAACCCTGACACATCATATCAATCAGGCGTTGAAGGCGCGAGGCATTATGAAGCGCGATATTGACTATGTCGTCAAGGACGATCAGGTCATCATTGTGGATGAATTCACGGGTCGTCTGATGTACGGCCGCCGCTATAATGAGGGCTTGCATCAGGCCATTGAGGCAAAGGAAGGCGTTTCCGTTGCCGGCGAGAACAAGACGCTTGCGACCATTACCTTCCAGAACTTCTTCCGTATGTACGATAAGCTCTCCGGCATGACCGGCACGGCATTGACGGAGGAAGAGGAATTTTCCGCGATCTATAAGATCGATATTGTGGAGATTCCCACGAACAGACCGATTGCGCGTATCGATAATCATGATGTGGTCTTTACAACAGAGGCCGGAAAGTTCCGCGCCGTCATCCAGCAGATCAAGCAATGCCACGAAAAAGGACAGCCGGTGCTGGTTGGCACGATTTCGATTGAAAAATCCGAAATGCTTTCCAAAATGCTGAAGCGCGAGGGCGTACCGCATACTGTTTTGAACGCGAAGCACCATGAAAAAGAAGCGGAGATTGTTGCACAGGCCGGTAAGTTCGGCGCGGTTACGATTTCTACCAACATGGCCGGACGTGGTACGGATATCATGCTCGGCGGCAATGCGGAATATATGGCGCTGTCCGACCTTCGCAAGCAGGGACTGCCTGACGAAATCATCGCGGAGGCGAATTCCTATGCCGAAACGGATAATCCCGATATTCTTGCGGCGCGGAAAGCCTTTAAGGAGGCCTATGCCCGTCATAAGATTGACGTGGATGAAGAAGCGCAGAAGGTACGCGCAGCGGGCGGCCTGTTTATTGTCGGCACCGAACGCCACGAATCCAGACGAATCGACAATCAGCTCCGAGGCCGTTCCGGCAGACAGGGCGATCCGGGTGAAACACGCTTTTTCCTGTCCCTTGAAGATGACGTCATGCGTCTGTTCGGCTCGGAACGTGTGATGAGCATGATGCAATCGCTCGGCATGGATGAGGATACGCCGATCGATGCAAAGATCCTGTCCAATGCGATTGAAAACGCGCAGAAGACGGTGGAAAGCCGCAACTTCCAGGCCAGAAAGAACGTTCTGGAATATGACGACGTTATGAATACACAGCGTACCGTTATTTATGAGCAGCGCCAGAAGGTGCTTGACGGCGAGGATCTCTATCCCACAATCGACGGCATGATCCGCCATGTGATCCAGACGGAAGTGAATGATGCCTATGCGATGGAGGACGGAAAGCCGCTGGATGTGCTTTGCGCAAAGTTCGAGGGTATCTATTTCCCCGCAGGTTTGCTGGAAAAAACCGCGCCCCTTTCCGCAGAGGAAGCGAATGAAAAAATCTATGAGCTTTTCCGCAAAACCTATGAAAAGCGCGAGGCGGAATACGGTTCGGAGCGGATGCGTGAGATTGAGCGTATCATCCTGCTGCGGGTAGTTGATGAATATTGGATGGACAATATTGACGCGATGGATGATCTCAAGCAGGGAATTCGTCTGCGCGCCTACGGTCAGACCGACCCGGTCGTGGCCTATAAGCGGGAAGGCTTTGCCATGTTTGACGGTATGATCAATGCCATCCGGGAGGAAACCGTTCGCCGTCTGTATCTCTTCCGCCTGAGAACGGAGGAGGATGTTAAGCGCAAGAAGGTGGCGCAGATCACGGGTACCGGAGGTCCGGCGGACAAGACCGTTAAGCGTCAGCCGATTAAAAAGGTTAAGATCGGGGCGAATGATCCCTGTCCCTGCGGAAGCGGCAAAAAGTATAAAAACTGCTGCCGAGACAAGGATGAGGCTAAGTAATGGGACTTTATGTAAACCGAAAAGGCGATTTGGAGTATTTGACCTCTCCGCTTCTGGAGCAGACTGCGCATTGCTTTTCCACGCGCTATGGCGGTGTCAGCAAGGGAATCCTGTATTCGCTGAATCTCGGAACCCATCGCGGCGACCGTCCGCGCAATGTTCTGGAAAACTATCGCCGCTTGGGTGCGGCGGTAGGCTTTGAACCGAAGCACACCGTTTTTACCAAACAGATCCATTCCGATATTGTGGAACGTGTCGGTGTCTCCGAGCGCGGCAGGGGCTTGATCCGTCCGGTAGAGCACGGCTGCGACGGCCTTGTGACCAACGAACCGAATGTCGCCTTGACGGTGTTTTCGGCAGACTGTACGCCGGTGCTGCTATACGATCCCGTGTGTCGGGCAATCGGTGCGGTGCATGCCGGCTGGCGCGGAACTGCTGCGGCGATTGCGGCGAAGGCCGTGGAAAAAATGACGCAGGAATTCGGCACCATCCCGGAGGATGTCTGTGCGGCAATCGGTCCGTGCATCGGGCCGTGCTGCTTTGAGACGGATGATGACGTGCCGGAGGCGATGCGCGCAAGCTTTGGCAGCGCAGCGGAGAAATATATCCGATCAGTCGGCAAAAAATATTATGTTAATCTTAAAGGCCTGAATGCCCTTGCGCTTGAGCGCATGGGTGTAAAGAAAATCGATATCGCACAAGAATGTACCGCCTGCCAGCCGGAACGCTTCTGGTCACACAGAAGAGTGGGCGGTGAGCGCGGCTCACTGGCGGCAATCATTATGCTTAGAGGAGAATCCCTGTGAGAAAGATCATTGTACTGCTCCTTGCGCTGACGCTGTTGTGCGGCTGTGCGGCGCAGACGCAGACAGAAACACAAACTGTTACCGAGACAGAAACGGCGGCTGAGACGGCGGAAACAATCGCGGTTCCGACGACCCCGGATGTTTTGGAGGATATGCGAAGCTTTACGCTTCCGTTCATGCCGGATGCGGGGTTGAATCCGTTTGAATGTGGCCTGACTCTGAACAGGGGACTGATGTCTCTGCTTTATGAATCGCTGTTTGTAGTCAACTATCATTTTCAGGCGGAGCCGCAGTTGTGTGAAAGCTTTTCTGTTTCCACGGACGGACTGACCTATACATTTCATCTGATGCCCGATGTTCTGTTCTGGGACGGCACGCCGATGACCGCGAACGATGTGGTAGCCTCCATTCAGGCCGCAAGGATGAGCCGCTATTATAAAATTCGCCTGCAAAACGTTGTCTCCTGCAGCGCAATCGACACGCTCTCCGTCCAGGTTCAGCTTGCAACCTCGTATGAGAATTTTGCGCTGATGATGGACATTCCAATCGTGAAGCAGAGCACGGTGGAGCGAAACATTCCCATCGGCTCCGGCCCGTATTCTTATTCTGCGGAAAAACTGGTGCGAAACACCAATTGGTGGAATACCGAGCCGCCGGCTGTTGATGTCGAGGAAATTCCGCTGTTTGTCTGCAAGGACTATTATGAGCTTCGGGATGCTTTCCAGTACGGCTCTGTTGATATGGTCTACTGCGATCCCTGCTCTGCCGCTTCCGCCGGCTATCGCTGTGACTTTGAAATCTGGGAAGTCCCGACCACAATCATGCAGTACATTGGATTTAACTATGAAAGCGGCTACTTTGCCAACGAAACGCTGCGCAAAGCAGTGACCTACGGCGTGGATCGGGATACGATTGTCAGTGAGTGCTATAACGGCTTTGCAAATCCGAGTACGCTGCCGTGCTCGCCCAATTCGGATCTATACGATGCGACCCTTGCGAAGGAATACGAGTTTAACGTTTCGCTGCTTGCCAAAGCGGTGAGTGATTCCGGCGTAAAGACCAATCCGGAATATAAGGATCACACGGGAATCCTGCTGGTATGCAATGATGAGCCGGGACGTGCAGAGGCGGCAGAAATCATTGCACAGACGCTGAACGATGCCGGCTTGAATATCGTGGTTCGTGCCTGTGATTCTTCTGCTTTTAATATGTATCTCGGCAGCGGCGAATATGATTTTTACCTTTCCGAGACCCGCATGACAGCGAATTTTGATTTGTCGCAGTTTTTCCTGGAATACGGGTCGCTGCAGATCGGCTCGTCGAAAAACGAAAATCTTGCCAGTATGTGCGGCTCGGCCTTTGCCAATTCCGGAAACTATTATGACCTGTGCCGGCAGGTGATGGGGTACGGCGCGATCTGTCCGATCTCCTTTAAGAACTATGCCGCCTACGTCATGCGCGGCAAGCTCACTTCTCTGGAGCCTGCGGTCGATGCTGTTTTCCATCTGGAAAATACCGGCAGAACCCTGTCTGACGTGGATAAGACCTATGAAGTCCGGGAGGCAGAAAAAGCCGCGGCGGAAGCCGAGACGGCAGCTCAGGATGAACCGGAGGACTGGGACGAGAATCCGGACGAAAATTGGGATGAAGGATAATCCGCAATCTGAATGATTTGAACCATAAATGAACCTTTGAAACACGACACAGCCCATGGTTACTTCGGGTGAAAATGACAGGGTTGTTTTGCAGCCTAAAAAAACTCCGGTCGGAGGATGCGCCTTCGACCGGAGCGTTTTTTTACAGAAGCAGGCAAATCAGACCGTTTGCCCCGTCATTGATAATTCGCGTCAAAGCATCTTTCAGCTTCAGACGTGCGTCATCGGGCATCCGGCGCAGCTTTGAGGTCAGACCCTCGTTCACCAGTTCAAATACGGATTTTCCGAAAATATTACTGTCCCAAAGCCTTTCCGTGTTGCCCTCATATTCACCGAGAAGGTATTGCACCAGATCCTCCGACTGCTGCTCATCGCCTACCATCGGGCTGATCTCCGTCTGAATATCCGCTCGAAGCATATGGATCGACGGTGCGCTGGCTTTCAGCTTCACACCGTAGGCATTGCCCTTGCGGACGATTTCCGGCACCTCCATATGCAGCTCATCGGCAGTCGGCATGACGATTCCGTAACCGGTGGCTCGAACCTCCTCCAGTGCGGCGGAAATTTTGTCATACTGCTTTTTCATGTCTGAAAGAGCAGACAGAAGCGAAAGAAGCTGCCCGTCATTTTCAATATTAAAGCCGGTGCGCTG
>SAMEA3663296__coassemble_500_pt1 | contig 15170 bp, 14 predicted proteins | sample SAMEA3663296__metabat2_high_PE_018 | metagenome-assembled genome bin SAMEA3663296 (sample SAMEA3663296) | pig gut metagenome | biome: pig gut; feature: pig-associated habitat; material: faeces | place: China | collected 2013
GGCAAGCTGGATATTCTCAATGAGGCGGAAATCCCGTCTATCATCTATACGATCTTCCGCCGTTTCGGCTTAAAACGCTTTGTGATCCGCGTCAACAACCGCAAGCTGCTCAACGGCTTCTACGCGATGCTTAACTTGGCTGAAAAGTCCGCCGAGATTATGCGCACGGTAGACAAACTTGACAAGATCGGCACGGAAAAGGTTCGGTCGATCCTGCTGGAGGACAACGGCCTGAGCGCAGAGCAGGCAGATGAAATTTTAAAATTTATCTCTATTAAGGGTACAAATGCGGAAGTCCTTTCCGCCCTTCAAAGCTGGCGCGGCAAAAACGAAATCTTTGATTTGGGCTTGGAGGAACTGACGGCGGTCACGCAGTATCTGGGCGCGTTCGGCGTTCCGGAGGAGAATTTCTCCGTTGATTTGACAATTGCGCGCGGTCTGGACTACTATACCGGTACGGTTTATGAGACAACGCTTTTGGATCATCCGGAGATCGGCTCGGTTTGCTCCGGCGGACGCTATGACAGCCTTGCCGAGTACTATACGGATCGTCAGCTTCCCGGCGTCGGCATTTCCATTGGTCTGACTCGGCTGTTTTATGTGCTTGGCGAGCAGAAAATGCTCAATCCGGAGCTGCCTGCTGCACCGGCAGATTGTCTGCTGCTTCCGATGACGGATGATTTTTCCGCAGCCGTCCGTTTGGCAACACAGTTCAGAAATGCCGGAATCCGTACGCAGATTTACTCCGAACAGAAGAAATTTAAGGCGAAAATGTCCTATGCGGACAAGCTGGGAATCCCTTATGTGGTCTTTCTCGGTGAGGATGAGCTTGCACAGGGCGTTTGCTCGGTCAAAAATCTTCGCACCGGTGAGCAGGTCAGCCTGCGGCCTGAGGATGCGGCGCAGCTCATTCGCAGCGGAGTGCTTTCTCTGCAAAGCGGCTGCGTAATTCTTGAAAAATAATCATTACGGCGGCGGATATCTGAAGCTTCCGTAAATACAAATGGGGGAATAGAAAAATGACACAATCCAGAACACATAACTGCGGCGAGCTTCGCCTGAGCGATGCCGGAAAGACGGTCACGCTGGCCGGCTGGATGGAAAACGTCCGTGAAGTCGGCGCGAACCTTGCGTTTGTTGTCCTTCGCGATTTTTACGGCACGACGCAGCTTGTGATCGAAAGCGAAGAAATGATGAACGTGATTAAGTCCATCAATAAGGAATCCACCATCCGCGCCACCGGTATCGTCCGTGAACGTGCCAGCAAGAATCCCAAGCTGGCAACCGGCGAGATCGAGGTCGTTCCGGAATCCATTGAAATTCTCGGCCGCTGCCGCTATAACGAGCTGCCCTTTGAAATCAACCGCAGCCGCGATGCAGATGAAACCGTGCGTCTGAAGTACCGATATCTTGACCTGCGGAATCCTGCGGTCAAGGCAAATATCGTTCTGCGCTGCAACGTGGTTTCGGCTCTTCGTCAGGCCATGACGGAGCACGGCTTCCTTGAAATCACCACGCCGATTCTGACGGTATCCTCTCCGGAAGGCGCGAGAGACTATCTGGTGCCCGCCAGAAAGCACCCGGGCAAATTCTATGCGCTGCCGCAGGCACCGCAGCAGTTTAAGCAGCTTCTGATGACCTCCGGCTTTGACCGCTATTTCCAGATTGCTCCCTGCTTCCGTGATGAAGATGCCCGCGGCGACCGCAGCCCCGGCGAATTTTACCAGTTGGATATGGAAATGGCGTTTGCCGATCAGGACGATGTGTTTGCGGTTCTGGAGGATGTGCTCCCTCCGATCTTTGCCAAGTTCGGCAAGTACAATGTCGCTTCTTCCGCGCCGTTTCAGCGTATTTCGTTCAATGATGCCATGGAGCGCTACGGCTCCGATAAGCCTGACCTTCGCATCGATCTGGTCGTGCAGGATATGACGGAGCTGGTCGGGGGCATTGATTTCGCGCCCTTTGCGCCGGGCAATACCGTCAAGGCGATTGTCGTGGATAACTGCGAATTGGCGCGCAAGGCAGTGGATAAGCTCGTTGCGGAGACCGAAGTGATCTCCGGCTGTAAGCCCATGTGGTTCAAGCTCGGCGCGGACGGCGAGTTGTCCGGCGGCATTGCGAAATTCCTTGCCGACCGTAAGGATGAGGTCGTTGCAAAGCTCGGCCTGAAGCCCGGCTGCTTTGTCGGCGTGACTGCCGGCAAGAAGTCCGCGGCGCAGAAGACCGCCGGTGTATTGCGTAAGCTGCTCGGCGCGGCGGTTCCCGGTCATATGGATAAGGAACGCTATGAATTCTGCTGGATTGTTGACTTCCCAATGTATGAAATCGGCGAGGAATCCGGTGAATTGGAATTCTGCCACAATCCGTTCTCCATGCCCAACGGCGGCTTGGAGATTCTGAAAAAAGCGGAAGCCGGCGAGATTGACCCGCTGAGCATCAATGCGTTCCAGTACGACCTGGTCTGTAACGGCGTGGAGCTTTCCTCCGGCGCAGTGCGAAACCACGATCCGGAAATCATGATCAAGGCTTTTGAGCTTGTCCGCCTCGGTGAAGAGGATGTTAAGGCAAAGTTCCCGGCAATGTATCATGCATTCTGCTACGGCGCACCTCCCCATGCAGGTATCGCACCGGGCGTTGACCGTATGGTCATGCTGCTGGCAGGTGAGGAGTCCATCCGTGAGATTATTCCGTTCCCGATGAATAAAAACGCACAGGATGTCATGATGGGCGCACCGTCTGCCGTGGATCAGAAACAGCTCGATGACGTGCATATTCGTATTGTTGAAGAATGATACGAATTCCGAAAAAGGTTATATAAAATAGTATTGCAGTGGAAACTCACACTTTTGCGTACCGAATATACGCAAAAGTGTGAGTTTTTTTACGGACTGCCCGATGATAAACAAGGAATGTATTTGGAATTTGCCGGTTTGTTTGTGCATTTTTGTCAGGAATGAACTCCTGAGAGGAATAAAACTATTCAAATTGCTGAAATGATTAAATATTCAAAAATTAGGGTTGACAATGAATAATTATTCGCATATAGTATGAACACAAGAATTGATGCGGACGGCGTGTCCGTAAAATGGAGGGAATAAAAATGAAAAAAATAATTTCAATGCTGCTGGCGCTCACCCTGATTGCGGTATTGTTTGCAGGCTGCGGCAGCAATGACAATGTTCTGACGGTTGCGACATCTCCCGATTTTGCTCCGATGGAATTCTGCGATGTCAGCAAGACAGGTCAAGATCAATATGTCGGCTTTGATATCATGCTCGCAAATTACATTGCAGATGAGCTTGGCATGGAGCTTGAGATTCTTCCGATGAGCTTTGACGCAGCTCCCACTGCCGTAACCTCCGGAAAAGCGATGCTCGCAATCTCCGGCTTCTCCTGGACAGAGGAGCGTGCGGAAAAGTATAATCTTTCCGACTACTATTACGCCGGCGACAATGAAACCGAACAGGTCATTATCACCCTGAAGGAGAACGAAGGAAAATTCACGACAGCGGCCGATTTTGAAGGCGCAAAGATTGGCGCACAGAATGCCTCTTTGCAGGAGCAGCTTTGTCTTGAGCAGCTTCCCGGCGCCGAGGTCGTTTCTATCAGCGATCTTTCCACGGCGCTGCTTCAACTGAAGAAGGGCGATTTTGATTTTATCGCAGTGGCAAAGGGTCAGGCAGATGTTTTCCTTGCAAACGATGAAGAGGTCGCGTTAAGCGGATTTGCTTTCGAGGTGGATCCGAAGTACGTCGGCAATGTTGTAGTGCTGAAGCTCGGCAATGACGAACTGACTGCAAAGGTCAATGAGATTCTTGCAAAGGCAGAGGCAGAGGGACTTTATGCAAAGTGGTATGCCGAAGCCGAAGAACTGGCCGGTGCCAGCACCGCTCAGGATATTACCTACGACGATAACGGCAATGTTGCCAACTGATACGAATTGATTAAATATAAACCGGACTTTCGGCAGAAGGAGGGGAAAACAGCATGGACATAGGAACCGTCATTCAGAATATCGGTCAGATTCTTCAAAAATACTGGCGTACTTTTTTGATCGAAGGTGTGACAAATACCCTGCTTCTGACTGCGATCGCCGTATCGATCGGCGCGGTAATCGGTGTGTTTGTGACACTGCTGAAGCGTTCCAGATTCCGCGTTGTACGTTTTCTGATTACGGTTTATATTGAAGTGATTCGCGGAACGCCGATCCTTCTTCAACTGTACTTATTCTATTTTGTCCTGCCCGAACTGCTGCCGTTTTTCAATCTGTCGGCTTTTGCATGGGTGGCAATCGCACTGAGCATTAACTCGTCTGCTTATGTTTCCGAGGTGTTTCGTTCCGGCATTCAGGCAGTGGACCCCGGACAGACGGAGGCTGCCAGAAGTCTGGGCATGAGCAAAGGACAGACCATGACGCGCATTGTTCTGCCGCAGGCGATCAAGAACATTCTTCCGGCGCTCGGCAACGAGTTTATCATGATTCTGAAAGAGACCTCCCTCGCTTCTACCTTCTTCATCGGCGACCTGATGACCTCTTATAAGGTTGTCAGCGGTGCGACCTATCTCAGCATGGAGCCTTTGATTATTGTCGGCGTTGTCTACCTGTGCCTGACATATCCTCTGAGCAAGCTCGTAGCGTTTTTTGAAAGGAGAATGGCACATGGAAACAACTGAGATGATCCGCACCGTGGATCTGCACAAAAGCTTTGGAAAGCTGCAGGTGCTCAAGGGCGTTTCCGAAACGATTCACAGCGGAGAGACGGTTTCCATCATAGGCCCCTCCGGCGGTGGAAAAAGCACCTTTTTGCGGTGCCTGAATCTGCTGGAGATTCCCGAGCAGGGCGAGATCTATTTTGAAGGAGAGAACATCACCGCGAAAAAGGTGAATCTGGATCTGCATCGGCAGAAGATGGGCATGGTATTCCAGCATTTTAACGTTTTTCCGCATCTTTCCGTCCGAAAAAATATTACGCTTGCGCCGATGCTGGTGAAGAAGATGACCGCTCAGGAGGCAAATGCAAAGGCGGAAGAGCTGCTCACCAGAGTCGGACTGATCGATAAGATCGATACGATGCCGACGAAGCTCTCCGGCGGACAGAAGCAAAGACTGGCGATTGTCCGTGCGCTTGCAATGGAGCCGGATGTCATGCTGTTTGACGAGCCAACCAGCGCACTCGACCCGGAAATGGTCGGTGAGGTGCTGGAGGTTATCCGGGAGCTTGCACAAAGCGGAATGACGACCGTGATTGTGACGCATGAAATGGGTTTTGCCAGAGAGGTTTCCGATCGGGTGATGTTTATGGATGGCGGAGTGGTTGCAGAATCCGGCTCGCCGGAGCAGATCTTCAACACACCGCAGAATCCGAGATTGCAGGAATTTCTGCGGAAGGTTCTATAATATTATAATGTATCAAAGGGTTGTCTCACGAGTGCAGTGAGACAACCCTTATTGATATGCTTGCCGAGCGCTTATATTTATGGTTGAGAGTCCTGAGTTATTGGAATGACCTCATTCGGTGGAATTCTTTCTTCCGACTGCTTTAAATATAGTTCTTCACACTCCTGCTGTGCTTGAATGAGAATACGGATTGCGTTTTCGGTCCGATTCATGAGTTTGAGATAGAGCTCCTTGTAGTCGCATATATCCATAGTTGTAAGTCCTCCTTGCCCCATAGCTTATGTTACGAATTGATTATAGTCTTTTTAACGAACATAGTCAAGTCTAATTTGCTGTTGTATAGTTGATTGCGACAGGAGGTGGCTGCAATGATCGATTACACGCCGTTTTGGCAGACGCTGCGTGCGTCCCGTGAGACGACCTATACCTTGATCAAATACCACCGAATTTCCTCCTCAACTCTGGACAAACTGCGGAAGAATCGCCCGGTAAATACGACAACGCTCAATGACCTTTGCCGCATTTTGCATTGTTCGCTGGATCAAATTGCGCGATATGTACCCTCCGAGGAGGATCAGACATTATAAAAAGCACCCGAACGGATCTTTTCCGTTCGGGTGTTCTGCATATTATCGTTTGATCGGATGTTCCGCAATGTATCGGTCTAAAAGCTCAGCCGCGTCGCTGCAAAGGAGCTTGCAGGGACGTTTTTTGTAGTAGTCCGCAGTGCGCTGCTCCGGCGCAGTACCGGTCGTAACCTGCACGCCGTCAAGTAGTTCGCGGCAAAGATACGAGCCGTTTTTCTCGCGGAATTGCGCGGCAAGTGCTTGGATGCGGGCGTAATGTGCGGCTTTTTCCTCATGGGAAAGATGTGTGCTTTCGCCGTAGAGCAAGCCGGCGACCATAAACATTCCGCTGACTGCGCCGCAGACCTCGCGCAGACGACCCATACCGCCGCCAAAGGAGGAGGAAATCGAAAGCGCGGTCGCTTCGTCCAGACCGGTCAGATCGCCAAAGGCGAGGAGCACCGCTTGGGCGCAGTTATAGCCGCGCTTGAAATTCTCGGCAGCAAGGCTAGAGTGATTCATGAGTGCGCCTCCTTCGGGAAAGCAACGCCGTTATACTTCAGCATATAGCGAACAGGGTAGAAGCCCTGCAGATAGTTTTTTTCATACCAGTCAAAGGTGGCTTCGGGAAGGTGCTGCAGCTCGGGTGCATCGCAGCGGAACAGCTCAAAGGTTGTTTGGTCACCGCACAGCAGAGCAGCGATCAGTTCCTTCTGACCCTCGGCAGCAAGCCGGTCAAAAACGGCATCCATCAGCGTGACGCAGATCAACTCGTTCTGTTCGGCGCGGTCTTGCTTTGTGGCAAACCAGTAAAGGAAGTCTGCCTGCGTAAAGGCTTTGCGCGCTGTAACAAGCGCCAGCTTTTGAAACTCCTCCTCAGCACCGCGCTTGAGCACGTCAATGAGATAATACAGTAGATTTTCGTCCAAAAGACAGCAATCGAGTAAAACCTCGTAGGCGCTCCTCGGACCGTCCGGCTCGTCGATTTTCGGGGGTTCAGCCGGATTCGGCTGAGGTTCTGAATCGGCTTCCTGCAGCATATCCTGTGAGGCAAGTGCGCTCAGTGCGGCCATCAGCTCTTCCGGCTTGTAGTTTTCATACACCTCCGGCGGAAGCGTTTGACCGTCAAGCTGCGCACAGCGGCGTACAAATTCCGGAATACCGATTGCCTGAATCTGTGTTTGCAGCTCCGCGGCACGGGCCATCGGCTCCTGCTCGGTTAATTCCATGCCCTCGGGCGGCTTGCGGCTCCCATCGGCCAGCTCCTGAAGGTATTTCAGATAGTATTCGATCAAATTCATTGCATAACACCTCATTTTAATTATAGCGTGTTGCACATAAAAAAGCAACTGCCCTTTGACAAGCAGACCGGATACTGCTATAATATGGAAAAATACTTTGCGTAAAGGTGGAAATGCTATGAAAATCAAAATCACCGCTGACAGCACCTGCGATCTTTCTCCGGAACTGATTTCTGAAAACGATATCGGCATTGTTCCCCTGTTTGTCAACAAGGGCGGCGAAAGTTTCCTCGACGGTGTGACGATTACACCTGCGGAGATTTTTGCTCATGTGGCTGCCGGAGGCGATCTTTGCTCTACGGCTGCTGTTCCGATCGGCGTATATCAGGAATATTTTGAGAAATACTTAAAGGAATATGATGCCGTTGTGCATGTCTGTATCGGTTCGGGATTTTCCGCATGCTACAACAATGCCCGTCTTGCGGCAGAGGAATTTGAAAATGTTCGTGTTATCGACTCTAAAAATCTGTCGACCGGACATGGTCATGTTGTTTTAGAGGCCTGCAAGCTGGCAAAGACAGCGACAGATCTGGACGCAATGCAGGCAGAACTGGATGAACTGACTTCTCGTGTGGATGCGAGCTTCCTGCTTGATCGGCTGGACTATATGGTGAAGGGCGGCCGTTGCTCTCTGGTTGCGGCATTGGGTGCAAACCTCCTGAAGCTGAAGCCCTGCATCGAAGTCGTTGACAACAAAATGATTGTTGCGAAAAAATATCGCGGCAGCATGGCCAAGTGTATGGATCGCTATGTTCGCGACCGTCTGGAAAATTCAGAGAACATTCTTCCGGAACGCATTTTTGTAACGCATTCTCCCGTTGCGAAGGAAGTGAACGAGGCGGCGCATAATGCAATTCGTGACTGTATGCATTTTGACCATGTTTACGACACCAATGCCGGCTGTACGATTAGCTGCCATTGCGGTGAAGGCTGTCAGGGCGTTTTGTATATCCGGAAAAAATAGAATAAAAATATACCGGCTGCCGTTTCAAACGGCAGCCGGTATCATGTTTAGTGGATTTCCAATCTGCGGCAGTCGGGCTTTGTTACCTGCTGCTTCGGCAGATCAAGCTTCAAAACGCCGTTTTCATAGGTTGCACTGATGTTGTCGGCATCAATCCCATCCAAAGAGAAGGTGCGGCTGTAGGAACCATAGGAACGTTCACAGCGCAGGTAGTTTCCGCGATTGTCCTTCTTTTCGTAGTTCGAATGACGCTCGGCATTGATGGTCAGGCGGTCACTGTCAATATCAACGTGAATGTCTTCCTTCCGGAAGCCCGGCAGATCGGCGGAGAGAACCAGCTTGTCGCCGGCATCTTCAATATCGGTACGGAACGAAGCGAGAGTATCCGGCGCAAACAGGCTGCGCTCAAATTCCTCCAGTTCATGGAACGGGTTATAAAGGTCATTGTGCTTACGATACGGTACAAGGTTCAACATAATAATTACCTCCATTCATATTCGTGCGATACGGTTTGTATCGCTTGTTTCTGTTTGTATTTTCCCTCACTAATGTGAACAATGATACCACTTTTTATGAACAGAATGTGAATTTTTAGCACTCTACGGTTGAGAGTGCTAAAAAGAACCGAAAGACAAAATCTCGCACTTGCAGGCATACCGAAATATGCTTGCAGGTGCGAGCTTTACAGCAAGGCCGATTTGACGGCCTGTAATACGGAATTCCTGCTGAAAAGAAGGAGCTGTTTTACAGCTCCTTCTTGGAAATCAGCTTCGTAATTTTGGCGGTCGGCAATGTGTCGAGCGTTTCCAGCTTTTGATCCTTAATGCGGTAGATATGATTGCACAGAGAAAGGACGCTGGGACGGTGCGTAGAGATGATACAGGTCTTTCCCTCCAGTGCGGCGATGTTTTGCAGAACCTTTTGTTCTGTTTCCAAATCAAGAGCGGAGGTTACCTCGTCCAAAAGGAGAATAGGAGCATCCGCTAAAATTGCGCGGGCGATGGCAAGACGCTGATTTTGACCGACGGACAGGGAGCTGCCGCGTTCTTTTAAAGAGCTGTAAATGCCGTCCGGAAGCTTGCGGACAAAATCCTCTGCGCAGGCGACCCGCAGCGCGTCATAGATCTGGTCGTCTGTGGCATCGGGACGGACAAGTCGGAGCGTGTCCGCAATGGTGCCGGAGAAGATGACGTTATCCTGCGGAACATAGGAAAACAGGCAGCGTGTAGAAGGGGAGAGAGGAACGCATTCTTCCGGTCCGATCAAAACGGCGGAGCCTTCGGTAGGCTGCAGCAGACCGAGCAGGATCCGGAACAGGGTGGTTTTTCCGGAGCCGGAGGGACCGATGATTGCGACCATCTCTTTCGGTCGGATATGCAGATTCAGCGATTTCAGCACCGGACGATCGGCGCGATAGCCAAAGCCGAGGTTTTCCAGATGTATGGAGAAGGGGTCGTTTCGCAGACGGCTGACTTCCTCAAGATAGTCCATACGCTCACGCGGCAGATCAAAGATGGTCATAATACGCTGTGCGGCAACGGTACATTCGATCGCAGAGGGAACAAGTTTGATCAGGGCGGTCATAGAAGATGCCAGATAGCCTGCGAGCTGGATAAACAGCACCATCGTGCCAAAGTCGATCTTGCCGCACCACAGGCGGTAAGCGCCCCAACCAAGGCAAAGAAAACTGACCAGCTTGCTGGTGGCAGACAGAAACGAGGAATTCTTGACGCTGAAGCGGTTGAACTCCATGCTGGTGTCATAATACTTTTTTTGGACTTCATCAAGTTTTTTGCGGAAGGAATCCACCAGATTAAATGCCTTGATGGGTTGAATGTTTTGAAGTGTTTCCTCGTAAAAGGAGATCAATTCGCTGTTGACGTTTCGCATTTCCTTATTCAGTGAGCGCATTTTCGAAATAAACGGCCGCGCAACAAAGAAGGTAAGCGGAGCGGACAGAAGTGCAAATACCGCCATGGTCGGGTCATAGTACAGTATTACAACCAGAGAGACAATGAACTGGGTCAGCTTGATAATCAAAGTCGGCACCCAGCCGAGAACACTGGAAGCAACCGTTGCAACATCTGTGTTGATTCGGCTGAGCAGGTCGCCGGAATGATACTGCTGTAAAGAGGACCAGTCTGTGTTCATAAATACGCTGTAGACCTCTGCGTGCAGCTCAATGGAGATGCGTAGGTTGATTTTGGCGCTGTAGCGGCTGACAAATGCGCTGAGCAATATGCCCGCCACAGCGAGAAGAGCAACAGCAATTCCGGTCTGTAAGACCTGCCAACCCTCGCGAGCAATAATCGCGTTGATCAGGTTTCTGGATAATAGGGAAGTGACAATGCTCAACAGGGTTGAAGCCAGACCTAAAAGGGTATACAGAAGGATGGCTTTCCGATACGAGCGGGTATGATGATAGATCCAATACGTTTCTTTTCCGATATCGCGAAGGGTGCCGTCTTGAAGCCTGCGGAATATTTTTCGTAACAAACTCATTGGGCACATCCTTTCTATCATTTATTCTTCTTCATTATTGTGATTGCTGCTGAGCGCATCGGATAGTTCCTTGGACAAGGTTTCAGCAGTATCTTCCGCCTCTGCATAGCGACTGTATTGCTTTTTACCGTAATAATAGTAATTGTTGGAGTACTTATAGCCGTAGCTGTAGCCATAGTTATTGGCATACTTTGAGGCATAGCCGTAGCGGGTTGTTCCGGCCTGCGTCTGATTCAAAATACAGCCGATGATATTTACGCCGTTTGAGGACAGCGACTGGATCGAATTGACAATCTGTGTGCAGTTGGCAAGGTCCTGACGAACAACGTAAAGAGTTGCGTCTGCATATTTTGCGGTCGTTGCCGCATCAGAAAGAATACCGGCAGGGGGCGAGTCGATGATAATATAGTCCATCGATTCCTTCAGATGATCCAGAAGCTGACGCATTTTCGGCGTATCGAGCAGAGGCTGCGGACGGTCCGTCGTTTCATCGCCGCAGATCAGGAGCAGGGTGGAATTCGGGACATTGAGCAGATGGAAATTTTTCAGATCACCGGAGAGAATCTCCACAAGGCCATCGGAGGACTCCGAAAGCCCGACCGAAGCCTTCAGTGACTGTTTTCGAAGGTCGCCGTCGATCAATATGACGTGTTTTCCCTCTGCGGCAAGGGACAGAGCCAAATTGGTCGCAACGGTGGTTTTTCCCTCGTTCGGAAGGGTGCTTGTAATCAGCAGAACCTTGCATCCGTCTTTGCTGGGCAGAACCTTTTGCAGTTTCACGCGCAGATTTCGAACACATTCGCTGAAGGAGGAGTTTACACGCGGATTGGTGATCGTTAAGGTCAAATTGGACTTGTTGGTATGCTTTTTTAGTTTCACCCGCGGAATATATGCCAGACATTTCAAATTGACCAGCTTTCGCAGATCTTCTGCGGAATGAACGGTTTTTCTTGCAAGAGAGAGCAGAAAAATCGCAAGCAGTCCGAAAAAGAAGACAACAGCGGCGATTTTCAGCGCAGAAGCAAGAGCGGTATTGCGGTTGTCAGGCTCTGTCGGAGGGGAGAGCGGCATATTGATCACATTGATCTGCGTGTCACCGAGAATACTGCTGGCAGCCTGAGGATAGATCGTAATGGCGGCTTTCAGCGTCTCATACGCCTCCTCCGGATCCGTATCGGTAACCGTCATGGTGAACAGACCGGCATCTGCGGTAGAGGTCGCGGTAATGATAGGACGGACGACACTTTTGCCGAGCTCCAGACTCAGCAGCATTCTGGCATTTTCGCTTTGAATGACATAAGGAAAGGTTTGAGAAAGCATCTGGGCGGCATTGCTGTCCAGAAAATCGCTGTGGCTTCCAATGTCGGTTGAAGCGGCGTAGCTGGCATGTACGGAAAAGACTGCCGAGACAGAGTAACTTGGAACAAAGCTTTTATCCGCCCGAACATAGATCACAGCTCCGACGATGACGCTCAACAGGATCACAATCCAGATCAGCCGCTTTGCGGCATTTGCAAAATTGTGCAGAAGGACGGCAAAATTAAAGTCCAGAAACCCACTGCTTGTCTTTTTTTCATCCATGGTTTTTCTCCTCCTTTCCGGCGACATTCTTGGAGGAGCTTCGCTTGTCCTTTTTGCGCCCATAGCCATAGCCGTAGCCGTAACCATAGCCGTAGCCGTAACCATAGCCGTAGCCGTAGTCGGAGGAAGGCAATGCAATAGAACGGATGGAACGTATGTTGTTCAAAACATAGCCGAGGAAGACGGATTTGGATTCCATCAGTGTATCAATGGCGTCGTTGACGGCAATGGCCGAAACCTGATCCTGTTTAACGACAAGAATGGACGCATCTGAGGCATCTGCAAGGACTTCCGTATCGGCAAACAGCCCCATGGGCGGCGTGTCTATAATGATATAACTGAATTTTTTGCGAAGCATTTCCAGCACGGGAGCGAAGGATTCGGTTGTTAAGGCTTCCATCTTCTTCCGACGAACGCTTTCGGAATAAAGCGTGTAAAGGTTCGATGCTTCTGAATGAACAATGGCCTTGTCCAGATCAGCTTCCGTAAAGTCCTTTGCAAGGAAGCGGCCAAACCCATTGCCGGACTCAACCGGCTCTTCAAAAATAAGGGACTGTGCCGGCTTGCGCAGGTCGGCGTCCAAAAGAAGAACCTTGCGGTGCTTCTGTGCCAGAGAAAGGGCAATATTTGCGGCAACGGTGGATTTGCCTTCGTTTTCGCTGCAGCTTGTAATCAGAAAGAGCTGTGCATGCTGCTTGTCATGTGCCCGTTCTATAAAGATACGAAGCTGATGGATGGTTTCCGTGTAATAAAAGCTGCAGGTTGGGTCGGTAATCAGCAGGGATTTTTTCCGGCGCTTTAAAACACTGCGAAGAGTACGATTCTTTCGCTCATGGAAAATCGTGGCAAGCTGCTTGCCCTCTACCTGATGCTTGGCGCCGCTCGGTGTTTGAATCGTGTCGGCTTGGATCGCCAGCATAATCAGCAAAACGATCATGGCGGCTGCACCAATGGGAGCGGCGATCTGAAGCAGGAAAGCACGCGAGCTTGAACTGTTAGCGGTTGAGGCAATGGTCGGGCCGTTGATGTTGTTTAAAACAACGCTTGAAAAAACACTTTGCGAGTATTCCGTATGGCAATCCATGATCGCCAGAGCACTTTTATATGCAAGCTCCGGAGAACTTGCGGTCACATCCATAATCAGAATGTTTGTGTTGCTTGGAGATTGGATGCTGACCTGTGCAGGGAAGGAGGCCAGACCCATACGCTTTGCCGCTGCGTTCTGGACAATATCACTTGAAAGCAGCTCGCCCATGCGGGAGGCAACCGTTGTGGTCGCGGCGGTGCTGGAAAAGGAGGAGCTTGCGGAGTTGCGCGAGGTAATGGCAAAGGTGACTGTGCTGTTAAAAGATGCCGTCATAAAGAGACCTTGCACAAGATATAATCCCATGGCGGCAATTAAAGCCGTCAGAAATACCATCCAGAAATGCCGCAACACAAATCGGATAATGCATAATGGCTCAAAATCAGACCATTGGATGCGTTTCTTTTCTTCCAAAACAGCACCTCCTTATTCAACAATAACGGTCATAAGGACCGATGCGGTGTAGCCGGCAGCATTCGTGTATGTATAGGTAACATTGTAGCTGCCGCGTGTTGAGGTATCGACATCGCTGAGAATAGAAACTTCGTTGATATCTATTTCGCCGCCGGCATACGACTGCTTGACGTTGTTGATATAAGAGCGAAGCGTATCCTCCGTCAGCTCTTCACCCAATTCGGCATAGATCAGATAATCCGTCAGGTTGATGATCGGCTGACGCGTATCGGTGTTTTCAATTCGGACGGTCAGCGTTGCAACAGCCGTATCGCCCGTTCTGTTGGTCACCTGGATCGTAATCGGATAATCACCGGGAACGGTATTGTTAATGGAATTGGAGGATAGACGGATTCTTGAGGAAATATCGCCGTCGAGAGTGTCATATGCAGTAAGACGATCCTGCAAAAACACTGTGCTGCTGACATTATAGGAAAGCGGCTTTGACAGCGCAAAGCGGGGCTTGCAGTAATCGGTATACTGCACAGAACGGCTGAAGGTACAGTAATTTGAGGAAGAATCGAACACTGCGTAGTAGATCAGCGCGCTGTTGGAACCGACCAACTGTGAAACCTTCCGCACCACGATCCGGTCGGTAATGTCACCGTCAACGTCATCTGTGGCAGTCAGACCGGCACAAAGCTCCTTATCGGTTGCGGTGATGCTGACATAGAGCGGAACACCGTCGCACACAATGACCGGCGCAGTATGGTCGTTCATCAAGCGATCGTAGCAGAAAAAGGAGGTAAAGGCGACTGCGACGAGCAGAAAAACGGTAATGACAATGATTTGTAAATTTCTCATAGAAAAAACCTCTCGTAATACCCAATTCAGGGAGGAAGAATTCTTCTGTCTTCAATGATATGCTTCGGATTCTCAAGCAGTAAAAGGTCAATATACTCCCGCGGACAAAGACGCCTGAGCACCGGCAGAAGAGACTGAAATCCGGTGGGACGGTAATAGGCATCATGCGCGTCGCTGGCAATCACATGGATCAGACCGGAGCGAAGCAGATGGATGCCGGCAGCGCGTGCACCTTCACCAAGACGACCGAGAATACTGCCTTTGTTGACCTGAATGATGTAACCTCTTCGAAACCACCGGGCGACCAGAGAAGGATCATGCTGTACGGCCGCATAGCGTTCCGGATGTGCAACAACCGGAACCAATGAGCGTCGGGAGATCAGCTCCAATGCATCGGTTATCTCCTCGCCGGGAGCGGTGAAGTTAAACTCTACGAGCAGATATCGGGAGTTGTTCAGCGTCATGACACGACGCTCTGCCAAAATGCGGCGGAGATTGGAAGGATGCGCAAACAGCT
>SAMEA3663296__coassemble_532_pt1 | contig 14446 bp, 11 predicted proteins | sample SAMEA3663296__metabat2_high_PE_018 | metagenome-assembled genome bin SAMEA3663296 (sample SAMEA3663296) | pig gut metagenome | biome: pig gut; feature: pig-associated habitat; material: faeces | place: China | collected 2013
TCAAATTGCCGTAGTCTTTAATGCCGACCTGCCGCTTTACCACAGAGAGCGTCAGATCGCCCAGCATGGAGCCAAACGCGCCGACAATACCGTAAATTGCCGCATAAAAGTAGTTCACCTGTGTAAAGCCAAAGAATTTATGGAGAATCAGCGTATAGACGATCATGCCGATGATATTGACAATCACACCGCCGATGGCACCTTCTACCGTCTTTTTCGGACTGACCACGGGAGCCAGCTTGTGTTTTCCGATTGCTCTTCCGACAAAGTAGGCACCGGAATCGGCAAGCATGGAGATCAGAAATGCGACCAGAATATAATACTTTCCGCTTTCGCCGCCATCCATGCCGCGCAGCCGCACCAAAGCACCGATCAGAAACGGATAGACTACCGCGCTGAACAGTGCAACACAGGCGGACGTGAATTTCAACTTCGTATGCCCTGCAAGAAGCTCACAGAACAAAAGCGAAGCAAACAGGAACAGTCCAATCAGCGCAGAGAGCCAAAGCGTTTGCTCACTGACTACATTACATGCGCGAAGCCATGACCACATCACAACCGCGATGGACATAACGGCTGTGTATGCCACAATTCTCTTATGCTTCAAAATGCCGGTACGCCAGAGCATTTCATATGCACCGATCGCGCAGGCAAGCGCAAACAATATCGCCGTAGCGATCGGGGGAAGAAGCAAAACGATTACCAACAGCAGCGGCAGCCCTACTGCGGCGGCAAGAATACGAACCAGCATTATTCAGCACCTCCAAAACGACGATTACGCCCACTATACGAAGCAATCGCCTTTTCCAGCTCCTCCGGCCCGAAATCCGGCCAGAGCACGTCAGTAAAATAATATTCGGCGTAGGCCGACTGCCATAACAGGAAATTCGATGTCCGTTTTTCTCCGCCGGGACGGATAATCAGCTCCGGATCGGGAACGCCGGCAGAATACATCAGGTCAGAGAACGCTTCCTCCGTAAGTTCCTCCGGTTTTCTTGTCCCGTCCATGCACTCGCGGGCAAAGCTCTGCGCGGCGCGCAGAATCTCCGCTCTTCCGCCATAGTTCAGGCAGAAGTTGACCTGGACACCGCTGTACTTGGCCGACTCCTCGGAAGCAATTCGCGCTTCCTCCTGAAGCTGCGGAGAAAGCCGGCTCATATCGCCGAAAAAGCAAAATCGAACCTGATTTTTATCCATATCGCGGATGATTTCACGCAGATATTTTTCCAGCAGCTCCATAATCGCGTTTACTTCTTCGTCCGAACGCTTCCAATTCTCGGTAGAAAAGGTATAAACGGTTAAATACTTCAGCCCGATGGCTTTGGCATAGTTTGCAATCGTTCGGAACGTCTCCGCACCGACCTTATGGCCGGCGGTTCTCGGAAGTCCGCGTTTCTTTGCCCAACGACCGTTTCCGTCCATCACGATTGCAATATGGGTCGGTACCTTGCGGTCTGCGGCAAGCTTTTTCTTTTTAAAAAACATGATAAACTCCAGATAGAACGAATTGCCATTCCGAGCGCGGCGAAGAGCCTTTCACAGAAGTCTCTTCGCCGCATCCGCTTCGGAATGACATCATTGCAAAGCAATATACAAGAGCAATTACAGCTCCATCAGTTCCTTTTCCTTAACGCCGCAGGCATCATCGACTTTTTTAATGTACTTATCCGTCAGCTCCTGCAGATCCTTTTCAGCCTTCTTCTGGTCATCCTCCGTAATTTCAGAGTCCTTTTTCAGCTTTTTGATGTAGTCCATTGCGTCGCGGCGGATGTTGCGGACTGCAACCTTGGCATCCTCGCCGTACTTCTTGACCTGTTTGACCAGTTCACGGCGGCGTTCCTCCGTCAACTGCGGGAATACCAGGCGAATCACTCTGCCGTCGTTCTGGGGATTGATGCCGAGATCAGATACCTGAATGGCTTTTTCAATCGCCTTCAGCAAGCTGCCGTCCCAAGGCTGAATGACCAGCGTGCGGGCATCCGGGGAGGAAATGGTTCCGACCTGACCGATGGGCGTATCTACACCGTAGTATTCCACACTGATTCGGTCAAGCACACGGGCGTTTGCACGGCCGGCGCGGATTGCTCCGAAATCATCTTGCAGAATTTCAAGGGTCTTGTCCATTTTACGGTTGAATTCTTTAAAATCTACTGACATTTTTAGTTTTCCTCCTTAACAACTGTTCCTATTTTTTCACCCATCACAACACGCAGGATGTTTTCCGGATCCTTGAGCGCAAACAGGATGATGGGAATATGGTTGTCCATTGAAAGTGAAGTTGCCGTGCTATCCATGACCATCAGATGCTTTGAAAGCACCTCGTCATAGGTAATCTCGTCGAATTTGACGGCATCGGGATTTTTCACAGGATCGTCGGAATAAACGCCGTCAACATTCTTTGCAAGCAGGATCGCATCGGCATTGATCTCCGCAGCGCGGAGCACTGCGCCGGTATCGGTGGAGAAGAAGGGATTGCCGGTACCGCAGCCGAAAACTACAACTCTGCCCTTTTCCAAATGGCGGATGGCTCTTCCGCGGATATACGGCTCTGCAATTCTGCTCATTTCGATTGCCGTTTGAACGCGGACTTCCACACCGCGCTGCTCCAAACTGTCTGCCACCGCAAGACAGTTGATTACCGTTGCCAGCATACCCATATGGTCGGCACGGGTGCGCTCCATACGGTCGCCGCCGTCTTTGATGCCGCGCCAGAAGTTTCCGCCGCCGACAACAATACCGACCTGTACGCCGGATTCCACACAACGTTTGACAACATCGCATACGCTGCCGATTACGTCAAAATCAAGACCTCGATGGGCATCACCCGCAAGCGCTTCGCCACTGATCTTCAGCAAAACGCGGCGGTATTTCGGCTCGCTCATGGGAAACCACTCCTTTTTTCGGTTTTACTTTCCTCTATTCTATAATAACTCACGCTGATTCGCAACTAAAAATTCAAAATTCAAAAAATGTTTTTCTTTCTGTTCATATTTTTTCGGCGAAATATACGGAATGACCGTTGCGGATTTGGGAATTCTGTTATATAATGGTTTCCGAAATCAGCTCCGAGAGGATGAAATCAATGGAAGAAGAACTCAAAACTCCCGAAATTAAAAATTTTATCGAAGCCTTTGTCGAAGAGGATATTTCCGCCGGCGGTCAGTTTGAGGGCATGACCGTTCACACCCGTTTCCCGCCGGAGCCAAACGGTTATCTGCACATCGGGCATTGCAAGGCGCTTTGCATCAACTTTACCACTGCCGAAAAATTCGGCGGTATCTGCAATCTCCGCATGGACGACACCAACCCCGCCAAAGAAGATACCGAATATGTTGAAGCCATCCAGAATGATATTCACTGGCTCGGTTTTGACTGGGGCGACCGTTTCTTCTACGGCTCGGAATACTTTGAAAAAGACTATGAATACGCTGTAGAGCTGATAAAAAAAGGTCTTGCCTATGTCTGCGATCTGACTCCCGAGCAATTCAGAGAATACCGCGGCGATATCGGCAAGCCGGCAATCTCACCCTACCGTGACCGCACGGTTGAGGAAAATCTCGACCTGTTCGAGCGTATGCGCAACGGCGAATTTGCCGAAGGCACTAAAACACTGCGCGCAAAGATCGACCTTGCCAGCGGCAACTTCAATATGCGTGATCCGGTTCTCTACCGCATCCGCTATATCAATCATCACCGTCAGGGCACAAAATGGTGCATTTACCCGATGTATGATTTTGCCCATCCGATTCAGGACGCATTAGAGGGCATCACCCATTCCCTTTGCTCCCTGGAATTTGAGGCACACCGCCCCCTGTACGACTGGGTCGTCAGCAATGTTTCTATCCCCTATCATAAACCCCGTCAGATTGAATTTGCCAGATTGGGAATTGACCACACGGTCATGTCCAAGCGCAAGCTCCGTCAACTGGTGGAAACCGGCCGTGTCTGCGGCTGGGACGATCCCCGCATGCCTACCCTTTGCGGTCTGCGGCGTCGCGGCTATACCGCCCATGCGATCCGTGATTTCTGTGAGCGCATCGGTGTAGCAAAATCTGCCAGCATGGTAGAATATGCGCTTCTGGAGCACTGCCTCCGAGAAGATCTGAACGAAAACGCAGAACGCACCATGGCGGTTTTGCATCCGGTTAAGCTGATTATCACCAATTATCCCGAAGGTCAGTCCGAAACCTTTGATGTCGAAAACAATCCTGTCCATCCCGAACAGGGCACACACTGTATCACCTTCAGCCGCGAGCTTTGGATTGAAGCCGAAGACTTTTTGGAAGCTCCGATTCCCAAGTACAAGCGGATGTACCCCGGCAACGAGGTGCGTCTGAAAGGCGCTTACCTCATTACCGCAACCGGCTGTAAGAAGGATGAAAACGGCAACGTTGTTGAGGTCTATGCCGAATACGATCCCGACAGTCGCGGCGGAAATCCTGCCGACGGGCGCAAGGTCAAGGGTGCTACCATTCACTGGGTTGATGCTTCCACCTGCGTCGATGCGGAAGTCCGTCTGTATGAGAATCTCTTCTCCGATCCGCAGCCGGACGGCCCCGATAAAAACTTCCTTGACTGCATCAATCCGGAATCTCTGACGGTGCTGCAGGGCTGCAAGGTCGAAGCCGCTTTGGTTGAAGACGCAAAGAAGTTTGATGCACAGGGCGAAAGCCGCAGCACAAGGACGGCTCCCTGCTATCAGTTCATGCGCGTCGGATACTTCTGCATGGACAATAAGGACTGCTCGGCGGATCACCTCGTCTTTAACCGCAGTGTCCTGCTGAAAGACAGCTTTAAGCCGTAAGCATATACAAACAACTCGCATTCGTCATCGTACCTAGATACGCTCGAATGCGAGTTGTCCGCTTTTTATCATCATTTTTGCTGTTTCAGGCTGTCTGTCAATTTGACCCTTCGGCAGGTTCATTGTTTATAACCACGAAATCGCCGGAGGTTTCCGCCGGAATCATCATTAAGTCCATATCGACAGTGGTTTCGATACCGGGAACCGTTCCGCCGGCGGTGTATTGCAGCCAATCAAAATGGTACGGATAGGTCGGCGGCAGATTATACTCCGCCAGCCAAAGCGTATAATCCTGCAAGCGGAACAAATCCAGATGATGATAGGCATAATCCAAGTTAAAGTAAACGCCGGCATCAAACCCCGCCGTCCGAATCTCCTCACAAAATGCCACCGCAAAATCCGTGATCGGCATGCCGTACGCGCCCGAAATTCTGCCCGAACCGTCACCATGCTCCCAGTCATAGAAAACCGGAAGCTCCGGTGTGTAGTCATCCAGAAGCTCACAGACAAATTGCGCTTCCTCTACTGCCTCTTCTTCTGTAATTGCCTGTGAGTAGAAATAAATGCCAACCGGCAGCCCGACCGTCTGCGCACCTTCGATGTTGTAGCGGAACTGTTCATCCTCATAGAGCCGGCCTTCCGTTGAGCCGCGGTAGCCTGCCCGAATGACCGCAAATTCAACGCCTGCATCCCGAACCTTTGCCCAGTCGATCAGGCCCTGATGCGCGGAAACATCGATACCGATCTTGTTTTCTCCGGCAGCGTAGTGAAGATATCCGTCAGACTTGTAAAACGCTTCATCTATATATTCGTTCGTCGGCAATGTTTCCTCCGGCAGCTTAATCTCAGATTCCGCTCCATTCGGGATGCTCCACAAAACGATCAGACCAATGACAAGCAAAAGCGCCAGCACCGCAATGATCCACATCATCATCCGTCTTTGTTGTTCGGGTTTTCTCCGTTTTGCCATGGGCGACCGCCTTTCTATCTGTTTCACGTTCTTTCTTTCATTATACCACATTCGTCAATCCCTGTCGAATTTTGAAAAAGGGCTTGTTTGTATCACTATTTTATAGTAGAATAGACGCACCGATGATTTGGAGGGTTCCGCTTTGAAACGTTTTTTTCGCAGCAGGTCACTGCTGATCCTGCTGATTCTGTTTGTAATTTCTCTCGCCGGCTGCTCCGGAGACACAGATGATACGCCGATTGAGGCGCTTGGCGATTCTCAAACCGTTACCATCGCTGCTGTTGGTGATATTTTCCTGTCAGACGAAATGCTTGAGCAGGCAAAGCAGCCCGATGGCTCCTACGACTTTCTGCCGGCCTTTGCCGATGTCTTTTCCGCCGTATCCGACACGGATTTGACCATTGGCAATTTTGAAGGCAATTTTAACGGCTCTCCCTACGGGCCATCCTACGGCAGTTATCCGGACGAACTCGCAAACACTTTAAAAAACGGCGGCTTTGACGTGCTTCAGACCGCGAATTCCTACAGTGTCTACGCCGGCATGACCGGGCTGGAGCGCACGAAAAACATCATCGAAGGCAAGGGAATCGCCGCACTTGGCACTTACGTTGATTCGCAGGATCGTGAAGAGAACGAGGTTCGTTTATTTGAAGTGAACGGTGTCCGTGTTGCTTTTGTCGCTTTTACAAAAAGTCTGAGCGGCATGACGCTCCCCGATGATGTTACGGGCTGCGTCAATATGCTTTATCTTGACTATATGACCGACTATCAGGAGATCAACGAAGAAGGCATCCTTTCGGCGATCAACAAAGCAAAACAGCTCAACGCCGATATCATCATCGCGGGTCTTCACTGGGGCAGCGAGAATATCAGCGGTATTTCCGAATCGCAAAACGCGATTGCGGATTTGATGTTTACCAACGGCGTTGATGTCATTTTAGGCTCACACTCCCATATTGTCAGCACAGTCGAGCGCCGCTCCGTCACAACGGCGGACGGTGAACGTAAGGATGTGGTACTTGCCTACAGCCTCGGAGATTTCTGCGAAGTGGAATCCGGCGAATGTAATCTCGCACCCGTCCTGAAAATGGCTTTTACCAAAAGTCCGACCGGAAAAATTACACTGAGTAAGCTCTATTACTCCACTGTTGCCGCCGTCGATCTCGGCGCGGATGCTCCGGTTCGCTTTATGACGCTCGACGTTGATTCCGCGCTCACTCTTTATGAAAGCAACTATTACGACCGCATCAGCACGGAATTGTATGACCGGCTTTCAAGCAAACGGGAATCCATGCAATCCGAATTAAATATTACTCCGTAAACGAAGGGGCTGTCTCACTAACATAGTGAGGCAGCCCCCAGCGTGTCGAAAAACCCTTTTCGGCACGCTGATGGACTGTTGAGAAAGGCTCCAAAGACAAGCAACTCACACTCGTCGGCGTACACAAGTACGGTAGAGTGTGAGTTGCGCAGTAAGTCAAAATACTTGCGCAGCAAGCCTTTCGGCTGCTTTCGTATTTGATATGACCCGTTGTTTGAAAGACTGTAACCAATGCGATGCATAAAATTATGCTATACTTCGTTTTGACGGTTTGGGCCTTTATCGACAGTCTGGGGGCTGTCTCACTATCATAGTGGGGCAGCCCTTTCGTTTTGACGATCAGTCAATATCGTTAATAATCTCTGCGGGAGGCACATCCAAAACCTCCGGGTTTTTGAGCAGCTTGCGGAAGTACTTGAGCACTGTTGCATAATAGAAGCCATCTACCGTTCTTTCGTCACAGTTCAAAGTGAAATCGACATAACGGCGCGTTACAACATTGCCTTCAGCATTAATTTCCTGTTTGCGATACTTTCTGCCAAAGGCGATAAAGACCGGCAGGTTGCCGAAATCGTACAGATGATGCACAATGGGCGGGATTCCAAGCGAACCCATGGAGGTAAAGATCACGGAGGCATGGAAAGGGCTGACTTCCAGCAAAAACTGAGGGATTTTCCCAAAATAATCCATCACCTTCAAAAGCCAGACAACAAACTTCAAAAGCAGGCCGGGAATGCTCGCGAGTAAGCCGGCAACCGCATCAAAGCTGCTGTTAAGCGGTGTACTCTTCACTTCCTCATAGACCTTGTTGAATTTTTCATAAACGTCTTTGGAGGTATCCATTCGCGTCAGATGAAGCTTGATCATCGTATCAGAGCTATCGGTGCTCATATCCTTTTTCATTGCCATGGTGAACTGGATATCATCATCGCGCTGATAGACGCGCTGTCCGGACAGGAAACGGTTAACGCCGGGATACTTCGCCACACAGCGAACATACGCCGCCAAAAAAACGTGCGTAATGCCGAAATTCTCCATGCCGGCGGCACGCTTTTTGTGAATATAGCGTTCAATATTGGAAATCTCGATTGTATCTTGAATGAAGTTGGAAGCGCCGTTTCGATTCGGCATGATATAGTTTGCTACAACCGACATACCGTCAATACTGCGCAGTCGGCGGCCGTCCGAACGGTCGCCCCATGTTCTATGATAACGTCCGTCCGTAAAAACACGCGTTGCAAGAGACGCGACAAACAAAGATCCGGTCAGCAAAACATTGGCCAGCTTGTTCATCAGGTCATAAATCTGGATCTGTTGAACGGCGAAAACAAAGTCATACAGCATGATTGCAAACGGGAGCGCCGTCAGAATTGGGAGGATCGGCATATACTTTATTCTTCCGGTCATGAACATACGGTATACCACATAAAAAACCAGATACAGAATCCAGCACACGATGACATAGCGCATATACGCGAACAACGCATAGCCGCCGCCCAACTGAGCTGTTAGGGTAGGATTATTGCGAAGGATGAGGTTCCAATCCAACGCAATCTGACCGAAATAGACACATGCCCAGAAAACCGGCTTTGTTGACCGGTAATACTCCTTCGGTCCGCGCACCAGAAGAATAAATGCAAATCCCAACGCGATCCAGATCGGCAGCACCTTCTGGAACCAGACATTTACCACGCTCAACTGCAAGCCGAAACAAGGCGCAAGGATCTGCATCACGGCAGAGCCAACCGCCATCGCCGCAGCCAGCCATGTCAATGGATTTTTCCGGCTGACATAGTAACGGATGTTTTTCATAGTTTCCTCTCTTTCTTATTGCAAGTGCAGTCTCTTCATGATCTCAGATACCTGAGAGACATATTCCTCATCCACATTTTGTATGGAAAGATAGCGATTTTTGGCTTTTCTTCTCCCCTTCAGCAAAATTCGGAAGAATCTTGCAATCCACGCGACAGGCAAAAACACTGCGCACCGAAGCAATCGTGGATACATTGGCCGCATAATCCGAATCGGAGGAAAGACATGGAGCCAAAATAGCTTCCTCTTTTTTTGCCGAACCGACGGTGAGTTTCTGAACTCGTTGGCATATATCGTCTTTCTTGTACCGTAGATGCCGGAATTCATGATATAATCTGTCAGTTCCTCATCCTGCTCAGATAGATTTCCATCCTCAAACCATTTTTTAAGAAGCAGGCGCATCTGTTTTGTAAAAACCAGAATATCCAATTCCTCAAGCTTTTGATCCACTGCCGCAAAATCGCATAGATTTCCGGCCGCACGTTCATAAAGATAGATATCAAGCAGAGGACGCAAACCGCAACCGTATCGGGAAAAATGCTTCACCAAATGGGCGATCATGTAGATATAGAAATCTTCTTCCGTCAAATAGCACTCAGACGAGCCGTCACTTGCAGGCACCACCCGATCCCAAATCGAATCAAAGAAGCCGCAAAAGGAAAGCCGGTCATCAAACAGGTATCTGTGCATTTCAACGGTTACAAGCGGCGGCATTGCAAAATTCAGTGTTGTCCCGCCATCCTTCTCATATTCATACCCCAGCGCCTTCATCGTATCATAGACAACCTCATCCGACGCATCCGTAAGAATATCAATATCGCAGCTACTGCGAAGCTCGGGAGACGGATAATACTCGCGCATTTTGCTCCCCTTCAGCAAAACAAAGCGAATATTCCTCTCTTTCAGCGACCTGCACAGTCGGTGCAGCTCCTGCTCCTGACGCAGATACTGGAAGGTACACAACTGCCCATATTCATTCAGCGGAAGAAGCTCGTGTTCGCTGTAGCTTCCGTCCTTTTTCAGTCCGAGATATATTACGTTTGCAAGCGCGTGTTTTTTTGCCGCAGCAAGCAATTCGTTGATATCCGCTTTCTCCGATTGAGGAAGGACCCTTTTCCCATTGAGGCAAAGGTTGATCGCATTTAAAATCGCATTTGTGATATTCACTTTGCCTTCTCCTTCCGTTTATTTTTTTCGCCAGACCCTCCGATTTACAATTTCGGTATAAGACTGGATGATTTTAACAACTTTATCGGAAACATTCAAGTCGGTATAATCCGGCACCGGAATGCCGTAATCACCGTTCCGATTCATTTTGATTGCCGTTTCCACCGCCTGAAGCACTTCATCGGTTGCAATACCGGCAAGAATAAAGTTCCCCTTATCCATTGCTTCCGGACGTTCCGTGCTGGTACGGATACAAATTGCAGGAAAAGGCTTCCCCGCAGACAGGAAGAAGCTGGATTCCTCCGGCAGCGTGCCGCTGTCCGAAACAACTGCAAACGCATTCATTTGCAGATGATTATAATCGTGGAAGCCAAGCGGCTTGCTTCTTCGCACACGGGAATCAAACACAAAATTGCGCTGCTCGATAAACTTCGCGCTGCGAGGGTGGCAGGAATACAAAATCGGCATATCATAGCGCTGCGCCAGCGCATTGACCGCGTTCATCAGAGAGAAAAAGTTTTCTTCGGTGTCAATATTCTCCTCCCTGTGTGCCGAGAGCAGGATATACTTTTCCTTTTCCAGTCTGAGGCGGCTCAGAACATCGGATTTTTCAATCGCGGGAAGGTTGTTCGTCAACACCTCCGCCATCGGGGAGCCGGTCACAAACGTGCGTTCCTTCGCGGTTCCCTCCGAATTCAAATACCGTCTGGCGTGTTCGGAATAGCACAGATTGACATCGGAAATGTGGTCAACAATCCGCCGATTGGTTTCCTCCGGCAAACATTCGTCAAAGCAGCGGTTGCCCGCTTCCATATGAAAGATCGGAATATGAAGACGTTTCGCGGAAATCGCTGACAGGCAGGAATTTGTATCGCCCAGAATCAACAGTGCGTCCGGTTCCAATTTTACCATCAGCTCATAGGACTTTGCAATGATATTGCCGATCGTCTGCCCGAGGTCCTTTCCGACTGCATCCAGATAAGCATCCGGAGCACGCAGACCGAGATCCTCAAAAAAGACCTGATTCAACTCATAATCATAGTTTTGGCCGGTATGGACAAGAATCTGATCGAAATACTTATCACATTTCTTTATGACGGCAGACAGTCGGATGATCTCCGGCCGTGTCCCGACAATGGTCATCAGCTTCAGTCTTCCCATATCACACCTCCAGATAATAGGTATCCGGCTTCTGCGGATCAAAACATTCACTTGCCCACATAAAGGTCACCAGATCGGTATCTCCCAAATTCTCAATATTATGGGTATAGCCGGTAGGAATATCAACAACCTCGGGTTTTTCGCCACTGACATAATAAGATATCACCTCGTCGCTGTCAATCCTGCGGAAGCGAATCACACCCTTTCCGCTGACAACGAGGAATTTTTCATTTTTTGTATGATGCCAATGGTTTCCCTTTGTAATACCGGGTTTTGAAATATTCACGCTGAACTGCCCGCGATCCGGCGTCCGAATAATCTCCGTAAAGCTGCCCCGTGCGTCCTGATTGACCTTTAAAGGATAGGAAAATTCCTTTTCGGGCAGGTAGGAAAGATAGGTCGCATAGAGCTTTGCGGTAAAAGCATCCGACATATCCGGCACGGAAAGCTCCGTACGCGATGCTTTAAAGCCATAGATCATATCCGCAATTTGCCCAACCGTCGCCGTATACTCCACGGGGACGTAGCAGAAATCACCGCTGCGGTGCTCTTTCCCCTGCAACGCCGCAATCAGCTCGGCAACCACGTCGTCAACATAGGCAAAACGGAACTGCGCATTCGGATCGTTCACCTTAATCGGCAGGCTGTTTGCAATGTTGTTGCAAAAAGTAGCGATCACGGAGTTGTAGTTCGGACGGCACCACTTGCCGAACAGATTCGTAAAGCGGTAAATCAATATCTTGGCTCCCAGCCGCTCCGCATGTCTTCTGAGCAGCTCCTCCCCCGCCAGCTTGCTTTTGCCGTAAGGATTGTCGAGCTCCGCCTGTACGGAAGAGCTAATCATAATCGGGCAGGAATTCCGATGCCATTCCAATTCCGCTAAAAGCGTCGAGGTAAAGCCATAATTTCCCTGCATAAATTCCGCCGTATCTTTCGGGCGGTTGACGCCGGCAAGGTGGAACACAAATTCACAATCCTTACACCATTTACCAAGGAGGGACGGATCAGAGTCGATATCATACTCATACACTTCAAGGTCAGAATCGATACCGAACGACCGATCCTTGCCCTCTGCAATATTTTTCAGCGTCGCACACAGATTTCGGCCAAGGAAGCCCTTTGCGCCGGTAACTAATATTTTCATTTGCGGTTCTCCCATGCGGAAAGCTTTTCCTGAACATATTTTAAGGAGCGCAGCTTTGCCATCACCTGTTCAACATTCAGCAATTCCGTGTTATTCGAATTGAACTCGGAAAGAAGGTTTCTTGAAATGTCTCCGTGCAGATAGTATTTATCATAATTCAGGTCACGCTTGTCGCACGGGACTCGATAGAATTTGCCCAAATCCTCCGCGTGCGCGCATTCTTCGTTGGTCAGCAGCGTTTCAAAGCGTTTTTCGCCGTGACGAATTCCAATCACGCGCACCTCCTGCTCCGACCGGAACAGGCGTCTTAACGCTTCGGCAAGCACCGAAATGGTACAGGCCGGCGCTTTCTGAACCAGAATATCGCCGGAGGTGCCATGCTCAAAGGCAAACAGCACAAGGTCTACCGCCTCATCCAAGGTCATAACAAACCGCGTCATTTCCGGATCGGTGAGCGTCAGCGGCTTCCCCTCTCTGATCTGATCGATCCAGAGCGGCACAACGGAGCCTCTGGAGCAAAGCACATTCCCGTAACGAGTGCAGCATATTTTGGTGGATTTCGTCGTGCGGCTCTTGGCGACCACCACCTTTTCCATCATGGCCTTGCTGGTGCCCATCGCATTGACCGGGTAGGCCGCCTTGTCCGTGGACAGACAAATCACGGATTTAACGCCCGCCTCGATTGCCGCAGTAAGCACATTGTCCGTTCCGAAAACATTCGTCTTGACCGCTTCCAGAGGGAAAAACTCACAGGAAGGCACCTGTTTGAGCGCGGCGGCATGAAACACATAGTCTACATCGTGCATCGCATTTTTGATGCTGGAAAGGTCACGGACATCACCAATGAAAAACCGAATCTTTTCGCTGGCCTCCGGCATTCTTGCCTGAAACTCATGCCGCATATCATCCTGCTTTTTTTCATCGCGTGAAAAAACACGAATTTCAGCAATATCCGTCTGCAAAAAACGGTTCAGCACCGCATTTCCGAAAGAGCCGGTGCCGCCGGTAATTAAAAGCGTTTTATCTTGGAATAATGACATGGTTTTCCCTCCCATTGCATCACAAGCGGAAAACGTTTTTCCCTTGGCAAACATTTCTGGTGTCCAGAATGATCTTATCCGCCTGCCAGCTATCATTGCATTTGATCTCATCGTGTCCGACCATGACAACAATCAGCTCACACGCGCTGCAAAAATCTTCAAAGCAGAACATCTGGTTCTGAACAATCGCTTTTTGCACCATCGGGTCATATACCGCAAACGGCTCAGGATGTCCGGCAAGCAGTTGAAGTGTCGGAGACTGCCGTACGTCGTCCACATTTTCTTTATAGGTCAGTCCGTAAAGACCGGCCTTGGAAAAATCGGTAATTTTGTTTTCTCTCATGACTTCACAGATTCTTGTAAAGACATATTCCGGCATTTCATCATTGATTTTCAGCGCCGTACTGACAAGCGGCATCTGATCGCCGAAATCTCCGACCAAAAACCACGGATCAATCGGAATGCAGTGACCGCCGACACCCGGACCGGGCGAAAGGATATTGACACGCGGATGCATATTACAGATGCGGATGATCTCGTTAATATCCATACCCTCATGGCGGCAGAGCTTCATCAGCTCATTTGCAAAAGCAATATTCACCGCACGGTATGTATTTTCGATCACCTTTGTCATTTCGGCAGTCGTAATATCCGTCAGCACGATTGTCCCTTTGCAGAAAGAAGCATAGATCTTTTTGACAAATTCTCCGATTTCCGGATCGTCTGCACCGATGGTTCTTGAGTTGTGCTCCAATTCAAAAAGCATATTCCCCGGCAAAATTCGTTCCGGCGCGTGCACCAGATGGATATCCTCTGCAGAAAAACCATTTTGGGGAATCAGCGGACGGACATAACGATCGATCGTCCCCGGAGAGACCGTCGATTCGATAATCAAAATTGCACCTTTGGACGCAACTTTAAGAACCTGATTGACTGCGGAAACGACATAGGTCGGATCGACCTGCTTTGTTACATCGTCGTAGGGCGTTGGAACGGAAACGATATAGACCTCCGTTTTTTGGTACTC
>SAMEA3663296__coassemble_557_pt1 | contig 13865 bp, 8 predicted proteins | sample SAMEA3663296__metabat2_high_PE_018 | metagenome-assembled genome bin SAMEA3663296 (sample SAMEA3663296) | pig gut metagenome | biome: pig gut; feature: pig-associated habitat; material: faeces | place: China | collected 2013
GCATAAAATTATACTATACTTCGTTTTGACGGTTTGGACCTTTATCGACAGTCTGCAACGCCCCGAAATTCGGGGCGTTGTTGTCAACTGATTGAGGATTATTGATATAAATAGCTGTACTTTTCCTTGACCGTAAGGATGAAAACTTCGATATCCTTCGGCAGATCGTTCGACTTACTCAGATCGTAGGTCTTGTCTTCCATCAGGCGAACACGGACTTTGTCGCCGCCCAAGAAGCAGAAACCGAAGTTCTTGGAGTCGGTCATATCCTCTTCCGTCTGGAAAATGGTGAACTTATCATGGCACGGCTCGGAAGCGTACGGGCAGAAGTGCGTGCAGTTGCCGCATTCGTTGCACATTTTATCAACGTGCAGAATCTGATGGCTGCCGTCAGCCATCTTGATGACAATGTTAGAACGGTTCGGGCAGGAGTCAGCGCAGTTCTCGCAAACGGTGTTGCAGTCGAGACAGCGGCTTCCTTCGCAGCAGGCATCCTTGCTCATCTTCAGAATACCCTTCTTTGCAATAGCCTCTGCCTTGGTGACATAGGCCTGCTCGGGAATTTCATACTCATATGCCTTACCGATGACGATTTCAGCAAATTTTGCAGCGTCCGCAATTCCTTCCACAACGGTAGCAGGACCGCGGTGGCAGTCGCCGGCAGCGTAAACGCCTTCGATGTTGGTCTGGAAGGCGGGACCCTTGCGACCCATTTCAATGACGTTGGCGGCCATCAGCTCCGCATCAACCTTCTCGCCGACAGCGGAAACGACCAAATCACAGGGAATTTCGAAGAATTCGCCGGTGCCGACAGGGCTGCGGCGTCCGGAGGCATCGGGCTCACCGAGAACCATCTTTTCCAGCGTCAGCTTGCCGTCTGCCTGCTTGACGGGGGCTGCAAGCTCAACGAACTTCACGCCGTCTTCCATAGCAAGCTTCAGCTCGTGCTCATCGGCGGGCATATACTTCTTCGTGCGGCGATAGACGATGGTGGCATCCGCGCCCATACGCTTTGCAACACGGGCAGCATCCATAGCGGTGTTACCCGCGCCGACCACAACAACAGAACCGGACAGACAGGGCTTGACTTCCTTCTTCATTTCCTTCATCCAGCCAATAACGCCGACGACATTGCCTTCGATGTCCAGCTTGCCGGCCTGCCATGCACCGACAGCGAGAAGAATGTGTGTATAGCCCATTTTCTTAAGCTCGGCAACAGAGGGAGCTGGTGCGCCCAGCTTGACTTCGACGTTGTACTTCTGCATCAAAGCAACGTCCTTGTCAATGGCTTCATCGGTGATACGGAAAGCGGGAATGACATGGCGCGGAATACCGCCCAGAGTGTTTTCACGTTCAAAAATCGTGGTTTCAACGCCGCCGCGGCCGAGGAAGTATGCCGCTGCAATACCGGTCGGGCCGCCGCCGATAATGGCAACTTTTTTGCCCTCGACCTTTGCAGGAGCCTTGATCGATGCCATCAGAGCGGGATAGCCCTTCTGAGCGGCAAGAAGCTTCGTGTCGCGGATCTGAACAGATTCGTCATAGAAGTTACGGGTACACTTGTTCTGGCAGCGATGTGCGCAGATCGTACCGGTGATGAACGGCAGAGCGTTCTTCTCGGTAATGAGCTTCAGCGCAGGGACGTACAGACCCTTTTTGCACAGCTCAATGTATTCGGGAATATCCTGAGCGATCGGGCAGCCGCCCTTGCAGGGGGCCTTAAAGCAGTCAAGCCAAGGCACACGGTCTTCGCTCTTGCGTGCGGGCAGCGGCTTAATGGGCTTCAGGTGGTGATAGTTGGTGTGGCTGTCGATGGACAGTGCTTCAATGGCAGCGGAATCCGTGCCGGAGAAGGCCTTGAAGGGCATATCCTCGACCTTTTCACACATCTGCTTCAGACGGTTATATCCGCCGGGCTTGAGGATGGTCGTTGCAACGGTGATCGGCCAAATGCCGGCGGCAAACAGCTTGTCACAGTTGAAGAATTCGGCGCCGCCGGCAAAGGACAGACGCATTTTGCCCTTGAACTGCTTGGAGATGCGGTTGCACATTTCAATGGTCAGGGGGAAGAGGGAGCGGCCGGACATATACATTTCGTCGCCGGGCAGCTCGCCGCGTGTGGTATCGACGGGGAAGGTGTTGGACAGCTTCAGGCCGAATTCCACACCGGTCTTGTCAGCCAGAGCCTGCAAACGCTCAAACATCGGAACGGCATCTGCCCACTGCAAATCCTCGTTAAAGTGATGCTCATCAAATACGATGTAGTCATAACCCATGGAGTCGAGAATGCTGCGCGCCGTCTTGTAGCCGAGAATGGTCGGGTTGCACTTGACAAAGGTGTTAACCTTCTTTTCGGAGATCAGGTAGGTCGCAATGCGTTCGATTTCATCGGGGGGACAGCCGTGCAGGGTGGACAGCGTGATGGAGCGGGAAATATTCGGAGAGATCGCGTCAATGAACTCGGCTTCCTCCGGGAAGAATTCCTTCAGAACTTCCTTGCATTCGATAAATTGCGCGGTCTTGGAGGCATCCTTCATGTTTTCAATATAGGTGTTGACCTTTTCGCCCTTGATACCCTCCAGATCGTAGCCGACAGACATATTGATGACAAAGCCGTCGGGATCGCCGAAGCCGTAGACCTTGGAAAGTACTTTCAGAGCGCACCATGCTTTGATGTACTCGTCCTGTGCCTGCGGAACCGTCAGCTCGGTAGACCATTCCTGATTGTAGCCTTCGTCATCTGCAAGAATACAGGGACGGGGAACGCAGACTGCCAGATCATGTCCGTCCATCTTCTGAACGGTCTTTACTTCAAAGAAGCGGGCGCCTGCCATGTAGGAAGCGATGATGTTCTGCGCAAGCTGGCTGTTGGGGCCTGCTGCCGGACCGAAGGGAGTTTCAATTTTTTCGCCAAAGATGGGGAGTGCTTTGCCCTTTGCGATGTAAGGAGCGTGGATGCCGAAAATTTCGCCTTCACGGCTGTATTCGGTAACGATCCAATTCATCAGGGATTTAAACGGGATGGGATACATTCTTTCAGACATTTGTTTAACCTCCGATTGGAATTATACATTTCTATAAAAAGCAGGGAAAGTGTGCCGTTCAATCAGATTTCACCGTGCTCGTCGTACTTGCAGTGGTTCAGGTCGCCCCAAAGCTTCTTGGCTTCTTCGAGGATGTGGGCGTTTTCAGCTTCCTCGTCGATGCCGATCAGCTCACGATCCTTCATCAAGAGCTTGCCGTTTGCAATGGTGGTCTGGCACTGTCTGCCGGTCATGCCGAAAATCATATGACCGTCAATATTGGCGGAGGAGAAGGGCGTGAAGGGCTTGTAGTCCATAACGATGACATCGGCGGCAGCGCCGGCCTCGAGAACGCCGAGCTTATCCGGGAAGTACTTGGCGCCGATTTTGGCGTTGTTCTTGAAGAGCATATCAGTCACTTCGCACCAGCCGACATTCGGCAGACAGGCGTTCTGACGCTGGGCGCAGAGCGCGACCTTAAGGGACTCTAACATATCGTTCGTGTAAGCGTCCGTGCCCATGCCGAGGAGAATGCCCGCCTTATAAAGCGGCAGAACGGGGCAGGTGCCGACAGCGTTGCCCATATTGGATTCGGGGTTGTTGACAACCATCGTGTCGGTGTTCTTGATAATCTCAATCTCAGCGGAGTTGACATGGATGCAGTGACCGAGAATCGTCTTCGGGCCGAGAATGCCATGATCCTGCAATCTCTGAACAGGACGGCGGCCGTAATTTTGCAGGGAGTCGTAGACATCGTTCATGCCTTCGGAGACATGGATGTGATAGCCCGTTCTGCCGTTGTTGGCCTCAACCATGCGGTCAAAGGTTTTGTCCGAGATCGTGAACAGGGCGTGTCCGCCGAACATGGCGGCGAGCATCGGATCCTTGCGCTGCTCGCATTCTGTGATGAAATCGGCGTTTTCCTTGATGCCCTGCAGGCACTTTTCTTCGCCGTCGCGGTCGGATACTTCGTAGCACAGGCAGGAACGGATGCCGAATTTCTTTGCAGATTCAGCGATTGTATGCAAAGAGCCGGGAATTTCGCCGTAGGAAGCGTGATGGTCAAAAACGGTTGTAACGCCCTGCTTGATGCAGTCGATATAGAGCGCATTGGCAGAAGCTTTGGTGCCGTTCAGGTAGAGGTTGCGGTCGATTGCCCACCATGTGCCGTCGAGCACTTCAAAGAAATTGGTGGGATTGTTGCCCTTGATGGAAAGACCGCGGGCAAGTGCGGAGTAGATATGCGTATGAGCGTTGATGAAAGCAGGCATGATAACGCCGCCCTTGGCATCAATGAATTCCGCGTCGGGATACTTGGCCTTCAGATCAGCGGTTTTGCCAACCTCTTTGATTTTTGTGCCGTCGATGGCCACGCCGCCGTCGGGCAGATAGGGGAGCGTTTCGCTTCTGGTAATCAGCTTGCCGTTTGCAAGAATGAACATAAAAATCTTCCTCCAATTCTATGGTTTTGAGAAACAAAAAATGGGGATGCGAACCCATAGTTCAACATCTCCACTCAAGTAACCCTGAGTGATAGTCGTCAAGCCCGTGCGCGAAGCACTTCGTTACAGCTATCAATCTTTAATTACATTTTAATTATACAAAAAAAGCCCTGCGCTTGCAAGGCTTTTTCGTTTGCTATTTTTTACAAAGTTTTTTTGAGCTTTTTGGGCAATATGTAAGTGGGGCATTGGAAACGGCACAGATAACAAATGGATAATCGTACATTTTGTGATTTGTTAAAGATCTGTTACGGAACAATAGATTACAAATGCTGTCTGCTGGAGCGGACAGATAACCCTGTGATAAATCGCTAAATTTTATCGGAGACGGAATTCCGTCTCTTTTTCTTTACTTTTTCGTGCTTTTCCGCTAAAATCAATATTACGAAATCAAAACTGCGTAGGGGCGGCTATCAGCCGCCCGATGATGAAATCTGTGAACAGGGGAGGCGCTTTGCTATGGAACGACCGTCGCGGAAGCCCAACCGTCTGCCGGAATATGACTACAGCCAAAACGGTGCGTATTTTGTGACGATTTGCACGGCGGAAAAGAAGCCCCTGTTTTGGAATACCGTAGGGGCGGCTATCAGCCGCCCGCAGAGGATAGATGACGATTTTATCCTAAGACCGCCGCTTTCCGAATATGGGCGCATTGCGGAGCAGGGAATTCTGAATATTCCACGGTGCTATCCTACCGTCACGATTAAAAAATACTGCATCATGCCGAATCATATGCATTTGATTCTGCTTTTTTCCGATGAATGCGGGCGGCTGATAGCCGCCCCTACACTATCGAGGGTAGTCGGGCAGATGAAACGGTGGGTTTCCAAACAGATCGGCGAGGGAATTTGGCAAAAGACTTACTTTGATCGCGTGATTCGGAATGATGCGGAATTTGAAAGAATTTGGCGATATATCCATGAAAACCCACTGAAATACTTGCTGAAAGAGGAAAATATATGACAGAAGTTTCTATTGTGCGCTGCGCGGACTATTCGCGGGATAAATGCACGCAGGCAATCGAAGACGTATTACAGCCGTTTGGCGGGCTGGATTGGGTAAAGCCCGGGATGAGAATTGCAATCAAGGCAAATCTGGTTTCCGCAATGAAGCCGGAAACCGCCGCGACGACGCATCCGGCGCTGCTTGCTGCGCTGACAAGGGCGCTCGTTGATCGCGGTGCGTCCGTAGTTGTCGGCGACAGTCCCGGAAATCTATATAACGCGACGGTGCTCAACCATGTCTACTCCGTCACCGGACTGCACGCGGTGGAGGAAGCGGGCGGCGAGCTGAATCATAATTTCGAGGTGAAGGAAGCAGTCTTTGAGCAGGCGCATATTGCAAGACATTTTTCCTATACTGCATGGCTGGATGAAGCAGATGCGATTATCAGCTTCTGCAAACTGAAAAGCCACGGCATGATGTGCCTTTCCGCAGCGACGAAAAATCTGTTTGGCGCTGTTCCGGGAACCATGAAGCCGGAATATCACTTCCGCTATCCCGATCCGCTGGACTTTGCCGGAATGATTATCGATCTGAACGATTATTTCAAGCCGACACTCTATCTTGTCGATGCCGTGCTTGCCATGGAGGGCAACGGACCGACTGCCGGAACGCCGCGTCAGATGGGTGCCCTTCTTGCAGGAAGAGACTGCCATAAAATCGACATGATTTGCTCAAAATTGATCGGACTTGACCCAATGGCAGTTCCGACGCTGAAAGCTGCCATGAATTACGGACTCATTTCGGGTAATGTCGAGGATATTTCGGTAGAAGGAGATGTGGATGCGTTTATCCTGCCTGATTTTGAACGAATTGAGCGCGGCAGAGGGATGCAGTTTGAAACAGTGCTGCCGGGGAAGCTCGGACTGCTGTTCGGAAAAATTGCAAAGAAAGCGCTGCGCTCGTCGCCGAAACTGAAAAAGAGCGAATGTGTCGGCTGCGGACTTTGCGCGAATGTTTGTCCGGCAAAGGCAATTACAATCAGTTCTAAAAAAGCACAGGTGGACTATAAACGCTGTATCCGCTGCTTCTGCTGTCAGGAATTCTGCCCGAAGGGTGCGATGAAGGTACACCGTCCATGGCCTGCAAGAGTTTTACATAGATGACGAAATGATAACAGCCTTGTCGCCTGCTTAAAGCAGGCGACAAGGCTGTTTCTATGTTCTGTTCGCGGAGCAGACTGCCGAGGTGACGGCTTTGCTCCGTGCAGATGCAGTATGTTATTTTGCCAGATATTCGTCGCAGACCTTACGGGCTTCTTCTGCGATGACCGGCTCATCGATATTGACAAGCTGACCGTTATCGACCGTGACCTTGCCGTTTACGACGGTATAGTCCACAGCGCTGCGCAGACCGACGGTGCCGAAAACGTTCTTCGGGTCGTAGGTTGCGCCCACAAGCTCCAGCCGACGGGAATCGACCATGAAGAAGTCTGCGCATTTGCCCACCTCGATGGAGCCGATGTCCGTTCTGCCGAGCAGAGAAGCGGAGCCGCGCGTTGCCATTTTCAGAACGTCATAGCCGCTGGGAGCCTTTTCGGAAGAGTTCAGACGGTGCAGAAGGAAGCAGATGCGAATCTCTTCCAGAAGATCGGAGCCGTCCTGAGAGGCGCTGCCGTCAACCGCCAGACCGACCTTAACGCCGCGCTCCAGCATTTCCGGGATGCGTGCGATACCGGAGGAAAGCTTCATGTTGGAAACCGGACAATGGGCAACGCCGGTGCCGGTCTGAGCAAGAGTATCAAGCTCCTCGGTGGTGAAATGGATACCGTGTGCATACCATACATCGTCGCCGATCCAACCGAGAGAAGCCATATATTCAAGCGGACGCATATTGTAGCGGGAAAGCATGAAGTTTTCTTCGTCCTTCGTTTCGCACAGATGCGTATGCAGACGGACACCGTACTGACGGGCGACAATTGCAGACTGCCGCAGAAGCTCTGAAGATACGGAGAACGGAGAGCAGGGAGCAAGTACGATCTGGTGCATGGAGCCGAAGGAGGGATCGTGATACTGCTCAATCAGGCGGGCGCTGTCCTTCATAATTTCGTCAACGGACTGCACGACGCTGTCGGGGGGGAGGCCGCCGTCCTTTACGGACAGGTCCATGCTGCCGCGAGAGGATACCATACGCATTCCGAGCTCGTCAGCGGTTGCAAGCTGCATACCGATCAGGTCGCCGCTGCCTGCCGGGAAAACATAGTGATGATCGAAACAGGTGGTACAGCCGTTCTTCATCAATTCGCCCATGCCGGTCAGTCCGGAGTAGCGAATGACCTTCGTGTCAAGATTCTTCCAGATTTCATAGAGCGTTCTCAGCCAATCAAACAGCTCCATATTCTGCACCTGCGGCAGATTGCGTGAGAATTGCTGATACAGATGGTGGTGGGTGTTGATCAGACCGGGATAGCACAGAAGATGTGTGCCGTCAATTTCGCGGTCTGCTTTCTGCGGCAGATTCTGACCGATAGCGCGGATCACGCCGTCCTCGCAGTAGAGGTCCACGTTCTGCAGAACCTCGTCGGAATCATTGCAGGTGACAAGAGAGGAAAGATTGCGGATCAAGAGACTAGACATTATGATACCTCCTTAAATTGCTTTTTATCATTGTTCGGAACGGTCAATACATTCCGGTGAGCACAGAACCACTATGACCAGATCGGGCTGCATTTCCTCGCGGTAAGCATCGAGACTGCCGTTGAAATTGCCGTTGGCGGCGCGCACATCCAGCAGGTCGATTTCGCTGCAAACGTTTGCAAGGAACGGAGCAACTACCGTAAAATAGGAATCGTGGACGATCATGACACGCAGACCGTCAGAGAGTCGATTGTTCCGGATGCGCGTCAGCGGACGGTTTCCGCAGAGAATTGCTTCATAAGCGCTGGACTTATAATAGTTGGGATTGTTCAACATCTGCCAATCAAACATAGTCTCGGAAAAATCGCCGTCCAGAACCAGAGCTTTGTCAGGATGCTCCACATGAAAATCGGTTTCAAAATCGGGGAAAAGAATCGTAAAATCGTCCGGGGAAATATAACCGCGTGTTACGGTACGCCCCTGCGTTCCGAGATACCAGTTTTCCAGTGTTTTTTCGCTGTAGCGCTCCGGCAAAAGAAGATCGGTTTCCAAGCCAAAGCCGTAACGGTCGTTCAATTCTTCGCAGATCGTTCTTGCCGCCCATAGACCGGAGGACATCTGCCAGTGGTGGTCGGTACGGAAGAACATGGAGTAGTGCTCCAGAGAGTCGTTATGAAGGCTTTCCCGCAGATCCAGCGTTGAGATACCGCTGTCTTGCAGCAGGGACAGATGATGATCCAGATTGCTGTTGATATAGGTAATCTCGCCGAGCGGCATCTCGTCGTCGTAGCGGCAGACCTTTTGCGGTACTTGAATATAGAGAAACGGAGTGCCGCTTTCCTCGCTTGTGTGCGCAAAGCGGATCACGCTGTCGGCAATTGAAGCTGCGGCCGCGTTGTCGGTAGGCGGAACGATGGTGGTCAGATATCCGTTATTGAGCAGGACAATCTCATCGGTTTTGGTCTGGAAGGTCAGGCGGCGGAATGCCCCGCAAAGCTCCAGAAGCTGCTGCCTGCCGAGCATATACTCCGTACTGTCCTCCAGCCGTCCCTGAAACTCGGTAACGGCGGAAAGATATGTGGTTTCTGCTTCAGCGCCAGCAGGAACGCTATCCGAAACAGCGTGATCGAACGGATAGAGGGCGCGCCAATCGATTGCCGTCTCGGAAACAGTCGGCTCCGAGGCGGAAAACTCACCCCAAAGCATACTGCCGCCGCCGATAAACAGGATCAGCAAAACAAGAACGGCCAGAAGAGTACTTGGTGTCAATCGTTTCATACCAGTACCTCAGAAGTTAAAATAAATAAACGGGTCATAAGAGCTGCTGAGAATAAAGCCAATCGTCAGCAAAAAGACCAAAAGCTGAAAAAATGCGAGTAGATACTGCACAACAGGTTTTTGGACAAACGGCTTTTTCGCAAAGAACGGAACAATGGGGAAGCTTAAAATTGCACCCAAAAGGAAATAAACAAATCCGTTTGTCAGCACGATGCTGGCGTTGCCGTCCCAGATTCCGAGCGGAGCCGCGCCGAACATCGCTTTCAAATATTCCAGAGCGCTGCTCAGGGAAGCTGCACGGAATAAAACCCAGCACAGACAGACGGCAAGCAGCGTATAGAGATGACCGAACAGCTTCGGTACGCGCTTTAAGGGGGTGTATTTTTCCAGCATCAGCAGGAGGAAATAAATCAGTCCCCAGAGAATAAAGGTCCAATTCGCACCGTGCCAGATGCCGGTCAGCAGCCAGACCAGAAAGAGATTCAGAATATGTCGGGCAGGACGGACGCGGTTGCCGCCCAAGGGAATGTATACATAGTCGCGAAACCATGTGGAGAGGGAAATATGCCAGCGCCGCCAGAAATCCGTGATGCCGGAGGCGGCATAGGGATAATTGAAGTTTTCGTCAAAACGGAATCCAAACATTCTTCCCAAACCGATTGCCATATCGGAATAGCCGGAAAAATCAAAATAGATTTGCAGCATATAGGCGGCGGCGCCAAGCCATGCAAGCGCCGTGGAAAGTTCGGTGCCGTCAAAGGCAAGATCGGCAAATTTCGCGAGGTTGTTGGCGAGAATGACCTTTTTTGCAAGACCCCAGAGGAAGCGGCGCAGACCGACGGTAACATCGTTCCAGCTCTCCGTCCTTTCGCGAATTTGCTGCGCGACGGTTTCGTATCGGACGATCGGGCCGGCAATCAACTGCGGAAAGCAGGCAATGTAAAGACCGACATTCAAAAGACTGCGCTGCGCCAGCTCCGGCTTGCGCTTGACATCGATCACATAAGACATCGCCTGAAAGGTATAGAAGGATATGCCGATCGGCAGCTCGATCCCGAAGAGGGGAATGGAAAGGTTCAGAAGATTGTTGCAATTTGTGATAGCAAAGTCCAGATACTTGAATACAAACAGAAATGCAAGATTATAGACAACGGCAAGTGCCGCGATCACAGTGCTGTTTTTGCCTGCCATGATGCACCGCCCGAACAGCCAGTTGACCACTATGGACGAGAGCATCAGAAGAACATAGACGGGTTCGCCCCATGCATAGAAAATAATGCTTGCCAGAAAAAGGAAAATATTGCGGAAGGAACGGCTGCGGATCAGAGGATTATAGTAGATCAGCAGCACGATCGGCAAAAACAAAAACAGAAAAATTCCGGATGAAAATACCATAGCTGTTTCCTCAAATGCGTATTCTATCTGGTATTATATCATTGATTTCGGAAAAAGTCTATGGCAGCGTCTGCTCAATGAAGCGCTTTGCTCGAGAAATGCTATTGCAGCTTCATTTCGCGTAGCGGATTGTTTTGAATTGCAGCGCGACGGGCTTCCTCGTGAAGCTGACGGATGACCTGCGCGATTTTGTCGTTGATGTTTTCAATTTCGCTCAGCAATTCGGATGCCGAAACGCGCAGAACACCGCTTCGAAGTGCGGAAAGCTGGATCAGCGCGTCGGAGGTGGCAACACGGACAGAATAGTTTTTTCCGATTTTTCCGACCAGAGTTTCAATATACAGGTCGGCGCTTTCATTTTCCTTTGTATAAACGACACGGAGATTATCATGCTTCGTTTTTGAGCCGACACCGCCCTTGACGCGATAGCTGTCAAACACAACGACCAGCTCGCAAGGGTGGAAGCCGCAGTAATTGCTCAGAATATCCAAAAGACGTTCTCTCGCGCCGGAGATATCTTCCGCTGCCTGTTCACGAAGGCCGTCCCACGCAAAAATCATATTGTACCCGTCTACAATCAGGTATTCCTGCTTTCGCGGCGGCAGAGAGACTTCGCCGGCTCCTGATTTGACCGGAGAACGATAGAGAATGGTTTTTTGCGGGCCGAATTCGCGTTCAATGATTTTTTGCAGCTCTTTTTCGTCCAAATCCAGATTCTGTGTTCTGATGCGTACCGCAGGTGTTTTATCCTCCTTCGGCGCGGACAGAACGCTTTCCAGATGCATATGCTCAAAAACCTTGTCCCACTTTACCGTGAATCCGCCGCCATGGGCGCAAAAGACGGAATCCGGCGTATTATCCAGATCGTTTTCCGGTTCGTAGGATAATTCGGAGATAACACGATCTGCGTTGTGGCAGGGAGCATAGCCCTCGACCTCACATAGCAGCTTGCCGCGGCCGTGCGTATATGCAACGACCTGTGACATATAATCCTGAAGCTCGGAAACCGGTGCGCTGCCCTCCAGCACCATGCAGTCCATATCCTCTGTGGGAGAATCGAAGCTTCCGCCCATGGCGCGGATGTCATTGATGGCGCGGCCGATCTGCTCAGCCGGTACGCTCAGCTCGAAATGATAATACGGTTCCAGAAGCACGCTTTTTGCCTGCATGAGTCCCTGACGGACGGCGCGGTAGGTCGCCTGACGGAAGTCGCCGCCCTCCGTGTGTTTCAGATGGGAACGACCTGCTGCAAGCGTAATCTTCATATCGGTAATCGGTGAGCCGGTCAGCACACCGAGATGCGTTTTTTCCATAAGATGCGTTAAAATAAGGCGCTGCCAGTTGCGGTCAAGATCATCCTCGCTGCAAGCCGTGGCAAATTGCAGACCGCTGCCTGCCGGAAGCGGCTCAAGCAGAAGATGTACCTCCGCGTAGTGGCGCAGGGGTTCAAAATGCCCGACACCCTCTACGGTGTTTTCAATCGTTTCGCGGTAGGAAACCCGTCCGCCGTCGATGGTAACATCCAGATCAAAGCGGTCACGAATCAGACTTTGCAGGATCTCAATCTGCACCTGCCCCATAAGCTGCGCGTGGATTTCCCGCAAACGTTCATCCCAGATAATGCGAAGCTGAGGTTCTTCCTCCTCCAACTGACGAAGCTTCGGCAAAACCGTGCGGATGTCAGCGCCGGACGGGAGGTTGATCCGATAACGCATAACCGGCGCAAGCAGGGGAGCGGCACCTTTGACGGCAGCACCCAGACAGTCGCCTGCCTGCAAACCGGAGATACCGGTCACGGCGCAGACAAAGCCCGCAGGAACAACCTCTGTCTGCTCGTAGTCTGCGCCGGAATACAGACGAATCTGCGTAACCTTTTCCTCAATCATCTTTCCGTCCTTACCGGGGTAGCGCAGCGGGGTACGCACGCGTAGACTGCCGCCTGTGATCTTCAGAAAGGTCAGACGGTTTCCCTGCACATCGCGGGAGATTTTATAGATCCGCGCTGCAAATTCATCGGCGTAATATGGGGCAAGGGTATATCGTTCCAAGGCCGCAAGAAGCTCGTCCACACCTTCTAAGTGCAGGGCTGCCCCAAACAGGCAGGGAAACAGCTTTTCGCGGGAAGTCAGCTCGGCGATATCACGGTCTGCAATATTGCCGCTTTGCAAATACCGCTCCAACAGCGCTTCCTCACAAAGCGCGATTGCTTCGGCATCCGACGGCGGTAGACAATGCTCACTCAGGTGCGCTCTTGCATCGTTCAAAAGCGTTTCACGGTCAGCGCCGGGCAGATCCATCTTGTTAAAAAACAGAAGGGTCGGTATATGATACCGGCGCAGCAGCTTCCAAAGCGTCTGCGTATGCGCCTGTACGCCGTCTGTGCCGCTGATAACCAAAATCGCATAATCCAGCACCTGCATGGTACGTTCGGCTTCCGGAGAAAAGTCTACATGACCGGGTGTGTCTAATAGGGTAACAGAAAGCGTCTGCGTCTGAAAACGTGCCTGCTTGGAGAAAATCGTGATTCCACGGCTGCGCTCTAATTCATGGGTGTCCAGAAAGGCGTTGCCGTGGTCTACACGACCGAGCTTTTTCAGTTGTCCCGTGCGGTAGAGCAGTGCTTCCGAAAGCGTGGTTTTCCCTGCGTCTACCTGTGCGAAAATGCCGATAACGAGCTGCTTCATATTAACTCCAGTTCATTCCACATCCCGTTATGGACGTGATAGTCATGCGGCAGTGTATCAAAGCTGCCGTGCTTGCGTTCGAGTATTTTTTCAACGTGCGGCGGGAGAGGGCCGCCCATGCGCTGTGCAGAGCGTTCTTTGATAATCTCCAAATCGGCGGTCATCAGGATTTTAACGGCTGTATCGGGGACGAAGGAAAGCCGGCTTTCTTCCTCGGCAACATAGACGATGCGGGCATCCGCTTCAGACAAAAGCGCATGGAATGCAGCGGCTGCGTCAGCTTCTGATGGTGCAAGACGCAAATAATCCTTGCCGCAATAGAGAACAGCGCCTGTTTTTTTGCAGATCTTTTCGGCAAGCGCTTTCTTGCCGGTGCAGTTTTCGCCAAAAATACAGTAAACCACG
>SAMEA3663296__coassemble_572_pt1 | contig 13510 bp, 9 predicted proteins | sample SAMEA3663296__metabat2_high_PE_018 | metagenome-assembled genome bin SAMEA3663296 (sample SAMEA3663296) | pig gut metagenome | biome: pig gut; feature: pig-associated habitat; material: faeces | place: China | collected 2013
CAATGTCGGAGAGAATCCCACCATTGAGATGACCGTAAACGAAAAGACCGTGAACGCTGTCTTTGAAGGCGGCAAGGTCACTTATCAGCCCGAGACCGATATGGCGGACGGCCGCGTGACCGTAACTCTCACCGTCACCCGTGCCGACGGCAAGAGTGCAAGCAAGAGCTGGAGCTTCACCGTGGGCGAATCCAGCTATTCGCTCTACTTCGGTCAGCTGCACTCCCATAACGGCGAGTACTCCGACGGTGCCGGCACGCTGAGCATTGCGCTTGAGTATATCGGCAGCCTGCCTGAGGATGCCAACGTGGACTTCGTGGCGTTCACCGACCACTCCAACTATTTCGACAAGTCCGGCGAGGCCAACCCCGAGGACGCTCTGTTTGACCTGAGCAAGACCACCGAGTACAGCCGCGAGCGCTGGACAACCTACAAAAATACCATCGCGGAATTCAACGCAACCCACTCCGATGTGATTGCCATCCCCGGCTTTGAGATGACGTGGTCGGGCGGTCCCGGTCATATGAACACCTTCGTCACTGAGGGTATTGTCTCGCGCAACAACACCACCCTGAACAACAAGTCGGGCGACGCAGGCCTGCAGACCTATTATAAGCTGCTGTCCCGCGAGGAAGGCGTCAACTCCATCTCCCAGTTCAACCATCCCGGCAACACCTTCGGCAACTTTGTGGACTTCAGCTATTGGAGCGCAGCGGCAGACGAGCGTATCTATCTGGTCGAGGTCGGCAACGGCGAAGGTCAGATCGGTGCCAGCGGTTACTATCCCAGCTATGAGCAGTACACGCTGGCGCTGGACAAGGGCTGGCACCTGGCTCCTACCAACAATCAGGACAACCACAAGGGTAAGTGGGGCAATGCAAACGATGCCCGTGACGTTGTGCTGGCAGAGTCCTTCACCGAGGAAGGAATCTACGATGCCATCCGCAACTACCGTGTCTATTCCACCGAGGACAAGAACCTCGAGCTGCTTTACACCGTCAATGATCTGCCCATGGGCACCATCATTGAAAGCGTCCCCGAGAAGCTGAAATTCGATGTCTCCGTCATGGATCCCGACAGCACCGACTCCATCGCCAAGGTCGAGCTGATCGTCAACTCCGGCAAGATCGCTTATACCTGGAACGATGCTGCGGAGCTTGCCAAGGGCATTCTGACTGTGGAGCTGAGCCCGGAATACACCTATTACTATGTCCGCGTGACCGAGGCTGACGGCGATCTGGCAGTTACCGCCCCTGTGTGGGTCGGTCAGAACCTGAAGCTCGGCATTGACAAGATGGAAGCCGACAACGCGGCCCCGCTGACCGGCGAAGCGCTGACCATCACGACGACCCTGCACAACGGCGAGGGCTACGATGCCATCGTGAAGAGCGTTGTCTACACGACCAACGGCTCCGAGGTGCTTGCGGTCGACAACAAGACCTACACCCTGGCTGCCGACAGCACCCTGGATCTGACATGGGTCTATACCCCCAAGGCAGCAAAGCTCACCACCATCACCGCGACAGTCGTCGTCGAGATGGACAGCAAGGAGTACACCTTCACAGCCTCCGTGGAGCTGGATGTGATGGATGCCTCGAGTCTTGCCTATATCGGCATTGATGCCTCCCACAGCAATGAGTATGTGGCAGGCTACAACAAAGACCTCATGAACAACTTCATCGCGGTTGCCAACAGCTGCGGCATTCGTGTGGAGCTGCTGACCACTTCCGAAGCCTTGGTTGCTGCCTGCACCAACGAGAAGTATGCAGCGATCGTGCTCACCGTTCCCTCTCGCCGTCTGTCCGAGGCGAAGGATTACTCTGATGCCGAGCTGACGGCACTGGCCGCCTACCATGCAGGTGGCGGTGCCCTGATCATCACCGGCGGAGGCGACAGCAACGATAAGGCCGAGCCTCATATGGCTGCGACCCAGAACCGTCTGCTTGCGGCGTTGGGTTCCTCGCTCCGTCTATCTGACGACGGCACCTATGAGGATACCTCTTTCGCTCTGTCCCTGAACGCCTATGGCGAAAACGACCTTACCGATGGCCTGACCGGCAGCATCAGCTACTACGGCGGTTCGAGTGTTTACGCGGTAGACGAACAGGGCAATGCGGTCACCACGCTGCCTTCCACCGTATCTGCGGTTCTGTTTGCCAACAGCACCACCGTATCCAAGGACTCCGACAGTGACGGCCTCGGCGGCGATGCAACGCCCAGGTACACCTATGCACAGGGCGACAGCCGTTTGCTGGTTATGGCAACGGAAAAGATGGAGGGCAAGGGTCTGATCCTCGTTGCCGGTTCCGCCTTCATGAATGACTTCGATCTGAAGATTCCTGCGGAAAATGACAATAATGCGCTTTGCGAGAATCTGCTCAACGCCGTCCGTCCCGTGCGGATCGACACCATCGCGGATGTGCGCGCACAGACCGAGGAGGGCTTCAAATTTACCATCGAAGGCGTCGTGACCTCCAATGCCTCCGGCTATGACAAGGAAACGGCATTCTTCGACTGCATTTATGTGCAGGATGCCACCGGCGGTATCAACTGCTTCCCCGTAGCGGGCGAGTTTAAGCTGGGAGATGTGGTGCGCGTTACCGGTACCACGGATTCCTATCAGGGCGAGCCTGAGCTGCAAGTGAGCGAAATTGAAAAGGTGGGTGAGACAGAGCCCGTCAAGCCTGTCGTCATCACCGCCGCGCAGCTCAATGACCGCTCCGCAGAGGGCAAGCTGGTTACGATCAAGGGCAGCGTCACTGCTGTTACCATGGCCAATGACCTTGTGGAGTCCATCTATGTGAAGGATGCCTCCGGTGCGGTTGCTCGCGTGTTCATCGACGGTTACATTACCGCCTCCAAGACCATCGAGGGTCTGAAGGTCGGCTGCACCGTGGAGGCGACAGGTCTTGCCTCCTACGACGATACCTACGCCATTGAGAACAACAGCTACGCCCGTCTCCGTGTACGCGACCGCGCAGAGATCCTTTGCAGCGCCTGCACTCATGCACAGACCGAGCTTCGCGACGCGAAGGCTGCCACCTGCACCGAGGACGGCTATACCGGCGATACCTACTGCAAGATCTGCGGCGAAAAGATCGCCGAGGGCAGCGTGATCGCTGCGCTCGGTCACCAATATGAGAACGGTGTCTGCACCGTCTGCGGCGAAAAGGAACCGATCACGGTCTGTCCCTTCACCGATGTCAAGGAAGGCGACTGGTTCTATGAGTATGTGCTGAAGGTATATGCTTCGGGAATCGTAAACGGCTATTCCGAGACGGAATACGCTCCCGAGGTGAAGCTCACCCGCGCTCAGATGGTCACCATGCTCTACCGCGCAATGGGCGAGCCGGAGGTCAGCGGCTACTCCACCTTTACCGATGTCCCGAAGGACGCGTATTATGCAAAGGCAGTTGTGTGGGCACAGCGCGAAAGTGTTGTCAACGGTGTTACCCCGACCACCTTTAAGCCGCAGGAAAATGTTACCCGCGAGCAGATGGTCACCATGTTCTACCGCTTGGAGGGCGAGGAAGCGGGCAGCGGCGACCTGACGAAGTTTAAGGACTACAAGAGCGTTAATGATTACGCAGTCGAAGCAATGAAATGGGCTGTCGGCAAGGACATCATCAGCGGCATGACCTTCGAAGCGGGCGGCGCACTTTACCTTGACCCGCAGGGTCTCACCACCCGCGCACAGGCCGCTAAGGTCTTCTGCGTTTGGATGGAGCTTTATCTCAACAATAAATAGCATCATCAGCCTCACCCCTTCTGCCGAAGCAGAAGGGGCGAGGGAAAAAGGAAAAAATAGAACGCCGCCCTATCCGCTGTGGAAGGGCGGCGCTTCAAAACGGTTGACAGGAAAACCGTTTGCTGCTATGCTGTTTCCGTTTATCAACAGCCTGACACAATGTGCCGGCTCTGCATTTGCAGGTGTGTGTTTCGGTGCGGCAAAATCGATATAAGGAGCATCCTATGAAACTGTCAGAGAAAAAAATTGACTTTCGCCCGAAGAAAATCCTTCCGACAGCGCTTATCCTGCTGCTGATCTTAGGAATATTCGCGGCGCTCTTTGTTTACTCTCATGACGAGAAAACGGTCAGCGTTCAGCCGGCGGACTATGCGGAGTATGAGTCGGGCACCGTATTGCAGATCGTTACGGACAATTGTGAGGCGGACGAGGTCGCAGAGGGCGCTTATCGCGGCGACCAGACCCTCCTTGTGGAGGTCACCTCCGGGCAATACAAGGGCGAGACCCTGCTCGTCACCAACGCGGTCGGCCCGATGTACGGTGAACCGGCCGCGGAGGGGCAGAGTGTCATCATGATCATCAACACCTATTCCGACGGCAAACACACGGCAAGCGTTTTCGAATATAACCGCACTCCTATCATCTACCTGATTCTGGGGCTGTTTCTGCTGATCACCGTCTTGGTGGGCGGAAAAACCGGTGTGAAATCCATCCTCGGACTGGCACTGACGGTAGCTATGCTGCTTTTGGTATTTTTACCCTTGCTGATGAAGGGTTGGCAGCCGATCCCGACAGCGTTCCTCCTTTGTTCGCTTGTGGCGATCGCATGCTTCGTCATTCTCGGCGGTTGCAGCCGAAAGATTGCTTGTGCCTGCATGGGTACGGTCGCGGGTATGGCGCTGGCGATGCTCTTCGGGATCTTGGCGCAAAAGCTGCTGCATCTGGATGGACTGCGGGCCTCGGACGCGGAGGCATTGCTCCAACTGCGGCAGACGGGAACGCCGGTGCACATCCGAGGGCTGCTGGTGGCAGGTGTCATCATTTCCGCCTTGGGCGCGGTGATGGATGTGGCAATGTCCGTTTCCTCTGCGATCGGCGAATTAAAAGCGGTCAATCCACAGTTGACAGCAAAAGAGCTTTGGAAATCCGGCATGAACATCGGACGTGATATGGTCGGCACCATGACCAATACCCTGATCCTCGCGATTTTAGGAAGCAGCACGGTTCTGATTCTGTATTTGTACTCGCTCGACCTTTCGTGGCATCAGCTCATGTCCTCCAGCTATATCGGCATTGAGATCATCAGCTCCGTCTCCAGCGCGATCGGCGTGATTTTAGCCGTGCCCCTGACGGCGCTGGCTTCGGCACTGCTTTATGGAAAAAAGCTGCACCGTTCTGCCCACGAATACTGATTCTTGAGTCAAAAGTTTCATCAAGAATCCCGTGTGCCGTCTTGTGCAGAATCTGACGCACCTTTGGCGCTATAAAAGCTTTTGAACCGTTTTATCGGATTCCTGTATAAAGGTCAGAGGTGGCTGATTGTTGTGAAAGCGGCAAAAATCTGACAATTTGTTTTTGGCTGGCGTTTTGGCGGAGAATTTGCAGGAATGAAAACCGTTTCTTGGGAAATACTGTCCGTAGAAAAACATTCGGAGGACGGTTATGCAGGGGAAGGTTGAAATCTGCGGGATCAACACGGCGCGGCTGAAAACTTTGAAAAATGACGAAATGGTGCGGCTTTTGAAGCTGGCGCATGACGGTGACGAAAACGCACGGCAGCAGCTCATTGAGGGGAACCTGCGGCTGGTGCTGTCGGTGATACAGAAATTTCTGGGCAGAGGGGAAAATCCGGACGATCTGTTTCAGGTGGGCTGCGTAGGGTTGCTAAAGGCAATCGCAAATTTCAATACGGACCTCAACGTGCGTTTCAGCACCTATGGCGTACCGATGATCGAGGGAGAAGTCAAGCGCTATTTGCGCGATTACAGCGCGATCCGCGTCTCACGCAGCGTGCGCGATACGGCATACCGTGTTTTGCAGTGCAAGGAGACGATGCTTGCCGAATCCTCGCGTGAGCCGACGTTGGAGGAGATTGCGAAACGACTGGAGCTTTCACTGGAAACGGTTTCGAGCGCGATGGATGCGATCTCTGCGCCGGTTTCACTTTATGAGCCGGTCTATTCCGACGGCGGAGATCCGCTGACGGTGATGGATCAGGTGCGCGACACAAAAAACACGGACGAACAATGGCTGGAACGAATTGCGTTGCGGGAGGCCATTTCTTCCCTGAATCCGCGTGAAAAAAAGATCCTTGCTCTGCGTTTTTTTGACGGAAAAACGCAGATGGAGGTTGCCGGAGAGGTCGGAATTTCGCAGGCGCAGGTTTCACGACTGGAGAAAAATGCCATTTCCAGTCTCAGAAAAGCGATCTGCGTTTCCTGAGAGCGGTTGAATTCCCATGTAAAATATGGTATATTTTTCCGGAAGATATGCGCAAACGCGAAAGGACGAAAAACCATGACAACAGGGGAATTGCACAGAAAAACGACGCAGCTTTGCAGCCGTCTGATTCAGGCGCGGAGCTACTCCGGGCAAGAGCAACAGGCCGCACAGGTTTTGCAAAATGCCATGCGTGAGCTTGGCTATGACGAGGTTACCGTTGATGCATACGGAAATGTGATCGGACTGCTGCGCGGCAACCGCCCGGGCAGACGTGTTTTATTGGACGGTCACATCGACACCGTTCCCGTTCAGGAGCCTGAACGCTGGAGCTTTGACCCCTTTGGAGGGGAGATAACGGCAGACCGCGTTTGCGGACGGGGTGCGTCGGATATGAAGGGCGCAGTGGCGGCGATGACGGTTGCGGCGGCAGCCTATGCGGAAAACTGCGGACGCGATTTCCCGGGTGAGATTTACGTTGCAGGCGTGGTTTACGAAGAACTGTTTGAGGGCATTGCCTCTCGGAAGATCAGCGAATTTGTGCAGCCGGATTATGTCATCATCGGGGAATCGACACATTTGAATTTGAAAATCGGTCAGAGAGGACGTGCGGAGCTGGTTGCCGAAACGATCGGCAAGCCGGCACATTCCGCAAATCCGGAAAAGGGTGTCAATGCGGTAAAAAAGATGATGAAGCTGCTTGCGGCGCTGGAAGCGTATGTGCCGCGAGAGCAGGAGGGTCTCGGCAAGGCGATTATGGAGCTGACGGATATTATTTCCGAGCCCTATCCCGGTTCGTCCGTGCTTCCGCAGCGATGCATTGCCACCTTTGACCGCCGCCTTTTAGTCGGCGATACACCCGAATCGGTGTTGGAGCCGTTACATCATGCCATTGCTTTTCTGAGCGCGGAGGATCCGGATTTTCAGGCAAAAGCATATGTGCGCGAAAAGACGATGCCCTGTTATACGGGCAGCGAGATTTCCGCGCAGCGCTTTTTCCCCGCGTGGATGTTCCGCCGCGAGGACGATTTTGTCAAGGCCTCTTATGAGGCGCTTTGTGAGGTCGAGGGAATTCAGCCGACCATCACAGCCTACTCCTTCTGTACCAACGGCAGCCATTACGCCGGCGAAATGGGCATTCGGACCATCGGCTTCGGACCGTCGCTGGAGGCTCTGGCGCATACGGTGGACGAATATGTTCTGATCGAGCAGCTCAATCGGAGTGCTGAGGGCTATTTGAAGCTGTTGGATGCTCTTTTGGTCAGAATCGTCTGATTTCTCGTTCTTTTTTCTCAGCCTGCCGCATAGAATCTCTAAAGGATAGGTGGGTGAGAATATGAAAAATCGCTTTTCCAGCCTCAAATGCAAGGAGGTTGTCTGTATTTGTGACGGCGCCCGTCTGGGCTTCGTCTGCGATGTCGAGGTCGATGTCAAAAACGGGTGCATCGTCGCGATCATCGTTCCGGGGCGCAGCCGATGCTTCGGACTGCTCGGAAGACGTGAGGACTTTGTGATTCCGTGGTGTGCAATCCGGCAAATCGGTGACGATATCATTCTGGTGGATGCAGATTTAAACAAATGCCGCCTTGCACGGCCGAGAAAGGACTTTTTCTGAAGAAAAAACTTGCAAAAAATGCAAAAAAATGCTTGCAAACCGGGACACACTACGATATAATAATTTGGCGTGTGAAACGCGATAATCAACAAACCACACATTTCAGGATGTTCCGTCCCAGTGCCGCTTGCGGTGGACGGGGGAGATGATTGAAATGGCGGTCAAAACGAAAAGGAGAAAATCAAATGGCAGTCGTATCCATGAAAGCCCTGCTGGAAGCAGGCGTCCACTTCGGTCATCAGACCAGAAGATGGAACCCCAAAATGGCTCCCTATATCTATACGGAGCGTAACGGCATCTACATCATTGACCTGCAGAAGACCGTTAAGAAGATCGAAGAAGCTTATAACTTCATTCGTGAGCTCGCCGCCAACGGCGAAAATGTTCTGTTTGTCGGCACCAAGAAGCAGGCTCAGGACGCTATCAAGGAAGAGGCAGAGCGTGTTGACCAGTACTACGTCAATGCTCGCTGGCTCGGCGGCATGATGACCAACTTCAAGACCATGCGTACCCGTATCGACCGTCTGGCTCAGCTTCGCAAGATGCAGGAGGACGGCACCTTCGCAATGCTTCCCAAGAAGGAAGTCATTAAGCTCGAAGGCGAAATCGAAAAGCTCGAGAAGTATCTCGGCGGCGTGAAGTCCATGAAGAAGCTCCCCGGCGCTCTCTTCATCGTCGATCCGCGCAAGGAACGCAACGCAATCGCGGAAGCTCGCAAGCTGCACATCCCCATTGTTGCAATCGTTGACACCAACTGCGACCCGGATGAGATCGACTATGTCATCCCCGGCAACGACGACGCAATCCGCGCCATCCGCCTGATCGTGGCTACCATGGCCAACGCTGTTCAGGAAGGCCGTCAGGGTGAGGCTAACGCTGAGGCTCCCGCCGAAGCAGAAGCTGCGGTCGAAGAAGCTCCCGTCGAGGCATAATTTGAAATATAAAAATGCCCGCCTTACGACGGGCATTTTCTAAAGATAATCATTAGGAGGATAAATATTATGGCATTTACTGCTGCTGATGTAAAAGCTCTGCGTGAAATGACCAATGTCGGCATGATGGACTGCAAGAAAGCTCTTGTGGAAACCGACGGCGATATGGACAAGGCTGTTGAATGGCTCCGTGAAAAGGGTCTTGCGAAGGCTGCAAAGAAATCCGGCCGCATCGCTGCCGAAGGTATGGCTTATGCCACCGTGGAAGACGGTGTCGGCGTTGTTGTCGAAGTCAACTGCGAGACTGACTTCTGCGCAAAGAGCGAGCTGTTTGTTCCGTTTGTTAAGGACATCGCTACCTGCGTTGCAAAGAACGCTCCCGCTGATGTCGATGCTCTGATGAACTGCAAGTACCCCGGCAAGGATCTGACCGTTGCTGAGATCATGCCTGAAAAGGTCATGTCCATCGGCGAAAATCTCCAGATCCGCCGTTTCGTCCGTTTCCCGGAGAACACCAGCGTTGCATATGTGCACGCAGGCGGCAAGATCGGCGTTCTGGTCAACCTGATCGTTGAGGGCGGCATCGACGCTACGCAGATCGGCAAGGACATCGCAATGCAGATCGCTGCGCTGTCTCCCCGTTTCTGGGACAAGAGCGATGTTACCGAGGATGTCATCGAGGAAGAGAAGAAGATTCTGGTTGCTCAGATGGACAACGATCCGAAGATGGCAAGCAAGCCCCAGCAGGTCAAGGAAAAGATTGCTGCCGGTAAGCTCAACAAGTTCTACGAAGAGAACTGCTTGCTCCAGCAGGCGTTCGTTAAGGATGGCTCCGTCTCCGTCGAGCAGTATATGAATGCTGCTGCTAAGGCACTGGGCGGCTCCGTGAAGTTCGTCAATGCAGTCCGCTTTGAAAAGGGCGAGGGCATTGAGAAGAAGCAGGAAGACTTCGCAGCAGAGGTCGCTGCTCAGATGAACATGGGCAAGTAATTATAGATTGCAAAAGCGGTGGGAAGTATCCCACCGCTTTTTAGCGTGTCGAAAAAACCTTTTCGGCACGCTGGCAGACTGCGAAAAGGTCGCGGAAGCCGAGCAACTCGCGCCTGTCGGCGTACATAGGTACGGTAGGGCGCGAGTTGCGATGGAAGTCAAAATCCTTGCAAAGCAAGCAGGATTGCAACAAAACAGTTCCTTATATGTCATTCTGAGGAACAAAGTGACGAAGAATCTTTTCTCTATCGAAGGTGCGAAGATCCTTCGCTTTCGCTCAGGATGACACAGAAAGAAACCTTGATTCGGCATCGATGTATATACGCTCTCTTGTTATTCTAATTTTGACGGTTACGGGCTTTTTGACAGTCAAAGCCGCCTGCATGAAACCATGCAAGCGGCTGAACTGATTATGTGCGATCAAAAAGCTGATGACCTCTGACATACTTTGCCTTGATATCACGGTCGTCCGCCAGATACAGGCAGCGATCCAGACGGGAACGCAGAGACAGCTCCTGCGGATGATCCAGACCGGAATCATCGAGTACCAGAGCATCAAATTCATATCCCGGCTCAAAGCTGCCGACCTTGCCGAAAAAGCTGCCGCCGCCGACGGTAGCAATGTAAAATGCCTGATCGACGCTCAGTGGCTTAACGCTCTGGTCACGCAGACGCCAGCGGAGTTTGGAGGCGCGAATGGAGGAAGCGATGGAATAGAACATATTTTCGGTTTCGCCGCCGGCAACGTCCGAAGCCAGACCAACGTGGATATCATTTGCGAGGTATTTGGAGATCGGAGCAACGCCGGAGGCGATGTTGGAATTGGAGAGAGGGGAGTGGGCGATAAAAACGCCGTTTTTCTTAATTAAGTCCAATTCTTCCTCGCCGGTGTGGACGCAGTGCGCCATGATGCAGGGATGGTCGCCGCCGAATAAGCCGAAACGGTTGTAGGCATCGCCATAGAATCTTGCGTCCGGGCAGAGCTCTTGAACGAGAGCGATCTCGTTATAGTTTTCGGACAGGTGGCTCTGCACGGGAAGGTTGTATTTTTCTACCAGTGTGCGAAGACCGCGCATCAACTCATCCGAGCAGGTGGGAATAAAGCGCGGTGTGATGATCGGACGGGTATTTTTGTATTTATCCATGGTGTTGCAAATCCAGCGCTCGGTAGCCTCCAGCGAGGAACTTGCACTTTTTTCGCAGTAATAATCCGGACTGTTGCGATCCATATTGACCTTGCCGACAAAGGAAACCAAACCGCTTTCCTCCATTTTATCCATCAGCAGCTCGGTGGCCGGCGAGTGTAGGGAGGAGAAAATCGCGGCGCGTGTTGTGGCGCAAAGATGCATATGACGGGCAAATAGGCTGTAGGCACGCTCAGCATATTCCAGATCGGCATACTTGGACTCTTCCGGGAAGGTATAGGTGTTGAGCCATTCCATGAGCTCCATATCCATGCCGAGTCCGCGGAATGCAAACTGCGGAGCATGAAGATGCAAATCGACCAGACCGGGAATAATGATCCGATCACCGTAGTCGGTCAGAGGAAGCGAAGCATATTTTTCCGGCAGCTCGGTAAAGGCACCGGCGCACAGACCGTTTTCGCAGACAAGATAGGAATTTGGGAGCAGGCGAATGCTTTCACAGCTTTCGCTGTAGCAGATATTGCCTTTTAGGACGAAGTTTTTCATGTGTTTGCCTCCATGCGGGGGTTTTTTAAAGGATGGATTTCCGATACCCTCCAACATAATAGTTTATCTGCGTTCGGAAGTTTTGTCAATCATATTCAAGCTCAGAATTTATTTTTTGTGCATACGAGAGCAGATCGGCTCGATTGTTTTGAATCCGGCCGTCGATGACTGCGTCAAGCAGATGCCGAAGTATGCTGCCGATGATGGGGCCTTGCGGCAGGCCGAGCGCCATCAAATCGGCACCGTTTACCGCAAGCTGCCGCAAAGAAAAACAATCGTCCTTCTGCAAGACATCATCGAGCAGCAGCAAGGCGTTTTTCATGATTCGATCCGCAGCCTCTTCCGTTCTTGTGCCGGTGCCGACGGCATCGGCACGGCGGAGCAGGAGCAGTTGACGCAATCGTTCCGGCTCAAAGGCGGCAAGCAGCTTCCGCATCCGTTTTTCGTTTCCCTCCGGCAGGAAAAAGCTGTGCTCTCGGACAAGAAACGTAACCTGCTGAACGGTTGCATTGTCATAACGAAGCCGACGCAGGATCGTTTCGGACAGGGCGGCGCTGATTACCGCGTGTCCGTAAAAATGCCCGACAAGCTGCTTGTCCATCGAAAAAGCAGCGGGCTTTCCGATGTCATGAAAAAGGGCGGCAAGACGTAAACCCTCCTCCGGCGGCACTTGCTCCAGCACACGGAGGGTATGCTCCCAAACATCATGAATATGATGGTGATTATATTGTTTAAAGCCGATGCAGCGCTGCAGCTCGGGAATCAAAACGCAGAGAACATCCGCATACTCCCTTGCGACCGTGCCGGCAGCTTTGCCGCAGAGCAGACCGCACAGCTCCTTGCGAAGACGTTCGGGCGCAACGGCGTGCAGTCGGTTTTTCAGAGCGTGGATCGCGTCGGAAGTTTTCGGCGCGATGGAAAAGCCGAGCTTGGAAGAAAAACGCAGCGCTCGCAGAATTCGAAGAGCATCCTCCGAAAAACGCTCCGTTGCCTCTCCGACACAGCGGATCTGACCGTTTTCCAGATCGTTCAGACCGTCAAAGCAATCGGTAATGTGTCCGTCTGCATCGGCGGCCATGGCGTTTACGGTAAAATCCCGACGCGCCAAATCGTCTTGCAGGGAATCGAGAAAGGCAACGCGGTTTGGATGCCGGTTATCAGAATAACCGCTCTCCGTCCGAAAGGTTGTGATCTCATAGCAGGCATCTTCGTGCAAAACGGTGACGGTTCCGTAGCGCTCTCCGGTCAGAATCGTGCGTCGGTCGGAAAAACAGGCTTTGATTTCCTCCGGACGGGCGCTTGTGCAGATGTCCCAGTCCTGCGGCGGATTGCCGAGCAGACTGTCACGGACGCAGCCGCCGACGGCATAGGCAGAAAAGCCGGCTTTGTTCAGACGTTTCAGCAGCGCCTGAACGGGCGGCGGAATAATGATTTGATTTTGTAGTATCATTTTTTGCGTTTCCTCACTGAACGAATGGGGAAATATCCTTGTCACGGACGACGGAACATAGGCAGAAAACTACTTTTTACCGTCCTCCGCTTCCCATTGCTTCCAAGTTTCCGGGCAAAAGCCAACGGTCGCTTTTTTGCCGTTGCGGACAATCGGCGTTTTCATCAGCTCGGGGTGGTCGAAGAGCTTGTCCTCTTTCTCTCGCGTACTTCCGAGATAACGCATCAAATCGATTTCGGGCGATTTTTTCTCCCAATCAATCAACGAATCAACACCGCCGACGGCGCGCAGAACACTTTCAAACTCACCGTTGGACATACCGTAACGGACAAGGTCAATCGACTGCACGCGAATACGGCGCTCTTTAAAGTATCGTTCCGCTTTTTTGGTATCAAAGCATTTGGATTTTCCAAAAATCTGTATATTCAATCGTATCGCACCTCCGTCAGGCACAGCCCCTTTGCAGGAGCCGTCTCTCCGGCATTTTCCCGCACGCGGCTTTCAAAAATCGCCGGAATTTCTTCTGCGTGTCGTTTCCCCGTGCCGATTTCCAGCAGGGTTCCGACCAGAATTCGAGCCATATGATAAAGGAAACCGTCCGCGCTCATTTGAATGCACAGCTCGTTGCCCTTTTTTATCAGCTCC
>SAMEA3663296__coassemble_579_pt1 | contig 13407 bp, 12 predicted proteins | sample SAMEA3663296__metabat2_high_PE_018 | metagenome-assembled genome bin SAMEA3663296 (sample SAMEA3663296) | pig gut metagenome | biome: pig gut; feature: pig-associated habitat; material: faeces | place: China | collected 2013
GTCCAAGGTGTTTGTTCATGTTTCTCGTTGTTTAATTTACAAGGTACACCGCTGCTTTCGCAGCCTATTAAAAAGCGGTCTGATCGGTTTCATCGAGGATTCTCTCCACCGCGACGCGACTTTTCTATTTTAGCACTCGATGCATCATTTGTCAAGCGGTTTTTTCATCTTTTTTTCAGATAATTAGCACTTTTTACAAACTGTCCTCAACGCGCTTGGCTATTATAAACAAATTTCGATAAATTGTCAACACTTTTTTTAAAATTTTTTAATATTTTTTTGTTGCCCCAAGCAGTAGTGCCAAGAACGGCAAAAGCCCCCAAAATATAGCAGTTCCAAGCCCCATACACCATATCGGGATCAGCCTTGCGAGCCACAGACTGCTGCCACCTAAGACGATATTTGCCAAAGCGCTCAGCTTCTCACTTCTCGGAAGCAGTTCAGACATTATTTCCGTGTTGACACGGCAGAGCAGTCCGAGTAGGCAAAACGCACCTGCCGTCAGCGCCGCCGATACCAGCGGTTCCAATCGCTCCATTGCGCCCAGCACCGTTACGCTCTTTGCCGCGGTATAAAACGGAAAAGTCTCTCCTTTCACGACCTGCGGCGACAGGCTTCCCGCGCACATCAGCGCCGCCAGGACTGCCAACAGCACGCCGCCTGCCAGCCAGAGGGTCGGTTTTCCGGTTTCGCCGCGGCACAGATAGAGCACCGAAATCGGCGCCAGCGCCGCCGGAAGCAGCGCCCACTGCGGCTGCAGCACCGGTCGGAGCCAATCGGTTTGAATGGTCGGCAGCGAAAAGCCCAGAAGCAGCAGATAAAGCGCGATCAGAAAGAAAAACACGATTGCCGCTGCCCGCAGGAGCACCTTCGACCCCTTCTGCGCCGCGTAGGCCGCAAGCAAAAGCACAAGCAGGCCGACGAGCGGCATGGTGTCTCCGGTAGGGTACGCTATGCACAGCAGCCGCGAAACCTCGCCGAGCTGCAGCAGATTCCAGAGCACAACTGCCGTCAGAAGAATCTTTCCGGTCGTTGTTTTTGCCGCCGTTGCCGCCAGCGGAAGAGGATTTTTTCGCCGCAGTCGGATCAGAACCGCCAGCAAGACCGCCGTAAACGTCGATGCAATCAGCGCCCACAGCCAGCCCAGACGAGGCAGCAGCAGAATCGCCGGAACGGTAAATACGCAAAAGCCGAGGGCGTACAGCCGTCGGGCGTCGTTGGATTGTGTCATAGGGTTCGCTCCTGTGGTTTGAATTCGATGCCGCACCGTTATCAGACCCGATTTTTGAGAAATTGCGGCAGACCGTTTTTGCAATCGGGAAGGTCATGAAGCTTTTCCGATACATATTTATATATAGTATTGCTGTGCCCGCAGATCGGCAACGGTCAGATCGCTCTCGTGGGCGCTCAGGTATTCATGCAGACCCTCCGGCCGGCGCAGCTTTCGGGCAAAGTAGACCTGTGCCGACGGACGAAGCTCTCCGCTTTCCAACGCCTCGTCTACGAGGCTGCGGCTGCAAAAGACAATCTGCTCCGCCGTGTCAAAGAACACCTCGCCGGAAGCGTTCTCGCGCAGATCGGCAACCGCCTCGCTCCAGCTTGCCCCAACGCCTTGTCCGACCTCGCTGACAAGCGTCACGCCGTCTGCTGTCCGCGCCGCCTGTATGGTCTTGATGGGCAGAAGCGAAGCCGTATCATATTCGGAAAACGGCAGTCCAAACACGCACGTCAGCACAACCGCTGCCAAAGCATATCCCCATTTCATGCGATCACCTCTGATTCTGAACGTCCAACGGATAAAGATTGCTGTCGCGGAATTTTCGATCCTTCAGCCGTCTGCGCAGAATTGCCCGCTGTCCGGATACCGCAGAAAACGGCGCAAGATATTCCACGCCCATGGATTCCAGTCCCGCCAGATGCACCAAAAGCCCCAGCGCACCCAGCGTCAAACCGAACAGTCCCATCAGACTTGCCAGCACCGCAAGCACAAACCGCCACAGCCGCAGCGCTGCGGCAAAGCTTCTGCCCGGCATGGCAAAGCCCGCAATGCCCGCTGCCGCTACGACAATCAGCGCCGCAGGAGAAATGATTTTCGCATCGACCGCCGCCGTACCGACAACCAGTCCTCCGATGATGGATAGGCTCTGCCCGATGGACTGCGGCAGAGAAACGCTCGCCTCCTGCAGCAGCTCAAAGGCGACCAGAAGTCCCAAAACCTCAAAAATCGTGGGAAACGGCACCGCCTGCTTGCTTTCGATCACCGACTCCAAAAGCTGCGTCGGCAGCATTTCCGGATGAAATGCCGCCATCGCCACATACAGCGCCGGCAAAAACAGACTGACCAGCATTGCCGCGTACCGTAAGATCCGAATCGCGGAGGCGGAAAGATAATCCGTTCCGCGATCCTCCGCCGAGGTCATCAGATAGCCCAAATCCACCGGCAGCAGATAGCCGAGCGGCAGTCCGTCCACCAGAAGTCCGATTCGTCCGTCCAGCAGCGCCTGCGCAAAGCGATCCGTCCGTTCGGTATATTGCAGCAGCGGAAATGCCGTCGGACGCGAGCCGGTCATATATTCCTCCACCGCCGACGGCGTAACAAACCCGTCAATATCGATCTCCGAAAGGCGGCGCTTGACGTTCTCCACCATCTCCGGATTGGTCAGGCCGTCCAGATAGGCAACCGAGACGTTTGTCAGGCTACGCCGGCCGACCTGCGTTTCATACAGCCGCAGCGCCGGAGAACGCAGATGCCGACGCAGCAGACTCGTATTGGTGCGGATGGTTTCGGTAAAGGCATCCTTCGGTCCCTTGACCGTGTTTTCCACCTCCGGCGCGGAGGGAGAACGCTTTTCTCCGGTCTTTGTTTCAAAGGCGATCGCCTGATCGCCGAAAAGCACAACGCTGTAGCCGTTTACCAGCTTCATCGCAACGGTGTTCAGATCGGGGCAGCTTTCCGCAACCGAATTATACACCGTGCTGCTCAGCGCCCGATGATATAGCGCCTGTATCGTCAGCGCCGAGGTGTCCTGAAGCAGCGGCTTGACCACAAACTCGGAAATGTCGCCGCCTGAGGTCAGACCGTCAATGGCATATAAATATAATGTATGACTTCCCACCAAAAGCTCACGCCGATTGAAATCTCCGGCGCCTGCAAAGATTGCGGAAATTGTTTCGTCCGAGATCTCGCCCACATAGGTGCCGTCCGGCTGACGCAGTGCTTCGTTCTCCATTCCATCACCCCATCATAGTATGACAGAAAAGGAAATTTTTTATACCTCCCCGTTTTTTGCGCCCTCTTTTTAGGAAAAATTTTTCCGCTTTTCCGCTCCTTCGGAAAAACAGGGCGAAAGAGCGATTTTTCTTTCCTTGCCTCCTTGACGCGGACATATGTCCGTGGTAGAATAGGAAAAATGCATTTTGGAGGCGAAAAACTTGCAGGAACGGCTTGACCTGCGCTGTCAGAGCGCACATTCTCTTTCCGATATGACGGCTGCACTGGAACGTGCTGCAATTTTGCACAGTATTGATTTGCAAATCGACCACGATCGTATGCTTTCGCGCTACGGCGTTTTGTGGATGCTCATGCGTATGCGCCTGACGGTGAAGCGCTTTCCGGAGGGGGAATTTACCGTACAGACCTTCCTGCGAAAGCCGTCCTCCGTGGCAAGCAACCGCGATTTTCTCCTCAGCGACGAGAAGGGCGAATTCGGCAGCGCCGTACAGACCTGGGTGCTTGTCCACGCGGCAGAGCGCAGACTCGCCCCGATGAACACCGTGCCGGAGCTTCAGAACGGCCCGTTTCCTCAGCCGGAACGCACGAGTCAGCTTCGCAAACTGATCCTGCCGCAGACCGCTCCCGCCGCCTTGTGGACGGTCACGCCCGACCAGATCGACAGCAACGGTCACCTGAACAATGTGCACTATATCCGCCATGCCGAGGCGCTTGCTCCCGCCGGCTGCACCGGATTGGAGATTATGTTTGACCGCGAATGCTTTGTCGGAGAAACGCTGCGTCTGGAAAGTGCCGATTGCGACAGCTTTTTTGTGCGCGGCGTGAAGGAAAACGGCGAGGAGAGCTTCCGTGCGCGGTTTTGGAAGGAGGTTTCCCAATGAAACGATGGCTCTGTCTGATACTGATTCTGGGTCTTCTTACGGCGGTCGGCTGCTCCGAGGCTGCTCCGAGCGAATCGCTTGAAGAGTCCTCCGCTCCGCCCGAAACCGTGTTTTCCGTGCCGCAGGATCTGCCCGGCGTCTGGGTCAGCGCCAGTGAAGGTCAGCTCATGCTCACCGAAACGATCACCTTTTATGAAAACGGCGATCTGACCGTCAGCGGCACCTATCAGGGCAGCGATTCCGGCACGATCTACGGCACCTACTATGTGGACAACGATCAGATCATCTGCGATATCACGGCAGGAACAACCCCTTTTAAGGTTACTTACACCTTCTGTATTGACGGACGCGAACTGATTTTATCGGATGCGGAGGGCGAGGCACACTATCTCAGAACATCCTGAAACCATATTATTTTTCGGAGGTTTTCCCATGAAAGCATATTCTGAACTGACGCTGCAGGAGCGGCGCGATGAACTTGCAAAGCTGCAAAAAATATATCAGGACTTTCACAGCCGCGGTCTGAATCTGAATATGGCACGCGGCAAGCCCGGAAAAGATCAGCTCGATCTGGTCAGCGATCTGCTGACCGTGGTCTCCTCGGCGGACGACTGCGTGGACGACGGCATCGACGTGCGTAACTACGGCAATCTGACCGGAATTCCGTCGGCAAAACGCCTGTTTGCGGAAATTCTGGGCACAAAGCCCGAAGAAATCCTTGTCGGCGGCAACGCCAGCCTGAACCTGATGTATGATCTGATTTCCAAGGCCTATACCCACGGTCTGCTTCATTCCGAACGTCCGTGGAGCAAGGAACCGACCGTAAAATTTCTCTGCCCCGTTCCGGGCTATGACCGCCACTTTAAGATTTCGCAGTCCTTCGGCATGGAGATGATCCCCGTTGCCATGGACGAAAACGGTCCGGATATGGACAAGGTCGAGGCGCTTGTCCGTGACCCCGCCGTCAAGGGTATGTGGTGCGTTCCGAAATACTCCAACCCCGGCGGCATCATCTACTCCGATGAGGTCATCGACCGCATTGCCCGCCTGAAGCCCGCCGCGCCCGACTTCGCCCTGATGTGGGACAACGCCTACTGCATCCACGACGTGTTCTGCGATTTTATTCCGTTCCGCGATATTCTGACCCTCTGCCGTGAAGCAGGCTCGCCCGACATGGTATACGAGTTCGCCTCCACCTCCAAGGTCACCTTCCCGGGTGCCGGTGTCGGCGTTATGGCTGCCAGCATCGACAACCAGAAATATATGGAATCTCTGCTGACGGTCGAGATCATCAGCTACGATAAGCTGAACCAGCTCCGCCATGTCCGTTTCCTGAAGGATAAGGACACGACACTTGCGCTGATGAAGCGCCACGCGCAGATCCTCGCACCGAAATTCTCCGCCGTTCTTGACGCGCTGGAAGCCGAGATCGCACCGCTCGACATTGCAAGCTGGACAAAACCGAAGGGCGGCTATTTCGTCTCCCTTGACGCGATGCCCGGAACGGCAAAGCGCGTTGTTTCGCTGATGAAGCAGGCAGGCGTCACCCTGACCGGTGCCGGTGCGACCTATCCGTTGGGCATCGATCCGCTCGACAGCAATATCCGCATCGCGCCAACCCTTCCTCCGGTTTCGGAGCTGAAGCTCGCCATGGAGATTCTGTGCGTCTGCCTGAAAATTGCCGCGCTGGAAAAATTGGGCGTTTGAACGATTTTGACTTTTTTTGATTGATTATGACAGCCGTCTAAGATTTTTTCTTAAACGGCTGTCTTTATACTAATACCTGATAGAAATCTTGAATTTTTTCTGGGACATGTCCGTCTATGTCATTCTGAGGAACGAAGTGACGAAGAATCTTTTTCATATCGAAAATGCGAGGATCCTTCGCTTTCGCTCAGGATGACACAGATTCGCTCAGGATGACATAGAAAGGAATTCTGTTCTTGGTTGGTTTTACATCTTATGGCACATCTTTCAAAAGCTCCGTCAGGCGGTCTGCAAAATATTGTGCGCTGTAGATCGCCTCGGGCAGCGTATTTCCCGCCGCGCCGACCTCCAAAAGCACGGAATACGGCGTCAGATGCTCGTTATACCGCTGCGTCCGCAGAGAAAGCTCCCGAAACAGCCCCGGCGCACAGGTCTGGCAATACGCCTGTAGCTGCAACGCAAAGCCCAGATTGCACCGCCAGTTCGGATGCTCCATTCCGGCAATATCCGTGCCCATCACAAACAAAAGCTGCGCCGCCTGCTGCCCGTCCACCTCCACGGAAAGCGCCAGCTCTCCGCCGTCGTCCGTTTCAATGGAGTCCCGATGCAGATCGATCACCATTCGGATGCTCGGATATGCCTCCAGATATCCGGAAATCACACCTGCCATCCGTTCATAGGCGTCATTGTAGCCCGGCACATCGTTCAGCGTGGTATCGTGGATCGTTCGGATGCCGTTTTCGTTCAAACGATCCGCCATCGCCTGCCCGACCCGCACAACATTGTGCTCCGTATCCAGCGTTCGATACGCCCCGTCTGCCTCGTACTGCTCTCCCTCGGAGGGCGTATATGCCTCCGTCGCATGGGTATGAACAATCAGAACCAGCGGCCCGTCCGCCTCCGGATCCATCTCGACCGGCTGCGACATCAGCGCCTCCAGATCCAGCTCCGCTCCCGTCGGATTCCGAACGGAAACCAGAGAAACATCCGGCTCGTCGGTTGTATTTGACTGCGTCGGAGGCGTATAATACATGGTAGGAAACGGCTCCGTTTCCTCTGCCTGTCCGATCTGCTGCGCCGAATCGGACAGCGAGCGGTCATTCTGAGGCGATACCGTCTTGGTTTTCTCCGCCGAAAACAGCGACGCTTGAACCGATTGCCAGTCCATTCCGTCCGCCAGACGGAACACCACCGCCGTGAGCAAAACGGCAAAACAGACCCATCGGAGCGTCAAAAGAAACTGATCCTTCCTTTGCATGGTATCATCTCCTTTTTCAAGCTTATGCGGCAAAGCGGTTCAATAGAACCAAAATCATCTGTCCGATTTCGCGTCCTTTGTGGCTATTTATATAATAATTCCCTTTCTTGTATAAATTCGGTGGACGAATCGAAATAATTCTGATATAATAAGTAACGGAGGAAGTTGCGATTCCAGATTTTTCCGAAAGGTCGTGCCTGTATGCTTGGACTGTCCGCTGTTATTTTCGTGCCGGATGACACCGCAAAAACCGGTTTGCCCCAGCCGCTGCTGTTACAAAACGTACTCGGTGCGCCGCTTCTGGCATGGCTGACGGATTCGCTCTATCACGACGGCATCGGTCGTTTTTTCCTTGTCTGCCACGACAAATATGTCGAGCAGGCCTGTCACTGTCTGCCCGCTCACGCGGAGGTCATGACCACCATGGACAGCAATCCGGCAGACCTTCTGCACGTTTTTCTCTCCACCACCGATACCGACGAAACCGACATTACCGTGGTTGCAGGTCCGGTGATCTATGCGCCGATGCTCGCCAGACGTTCCGGAACGCCGGTTGCGGCAAACGTCTTCCGCGCCGACCGCGAGCTTTTGATGGATTCGCTGGATGAAAATTTCGTATTTTCTCGTTTCCTGAAAGATAATTGCGCTGTTTTGAGCGATTATGATGGATATTTTATGGTAGATTCCCCCGCAGCGGCACTGGACATGGCAATCATGCTCCGCAGAGACCGCGCCTTGCGCCTGATGAAGCTGGGCGTGGAGATTTTTGATCCGGACAACTGCTATATCTCTCCCGGCGTTCGCTTTGAATCGGGTGTAAAGCTGCTGCCCGGCTGTATTCTGCGCGGCAAAACGATTGTCCGCGCCGATTCCGTAATCGGCCCGTGGAGCGTGATTGAGGATTCGGAGATCGGCGAAAATGTCAAGGTCTACAATTCCATGGTTTCCGGTTCAAAAATTGCCGCAGATTCCCTCATCGGCCCTTACGCGCACATCCGCGACGGCTGTGAGATCGGACGCGGCGTGCGCATCGGCAATTTTGTCGAGGTCAAAAACGCCAAAATTCAAGAAAAGACCATGGCTTCCCATTTATCCTATATCGGCGACGCGGAAATCGGCAGCGGCTGCAATCTCGGCAGCGGCACCGCCACCGTCAACTTTGACCGCGTCAGCAAGCACAAAACCACCATTAAAGACAACGCTTTTGTCGGCTGTCATACCGCGCTGGTCGCTCCCGTAACGGTTGGCGCGGGTGCCTACATCGCCGCCGGAAGCGTCATTACCGAGGACGTTCCCGAAAACGCACTCGGCATTGCCCGTTCGCGCCAGTCCAACAAAAAAGACTGGGCGGCAAAACACAAAAAGCAGGACTGACCGTTCCAAACAGCCAAAACCCTGTTCCTCCGAACCGCGTCAGGCGGGTTTTTGAGCTGCGGCAGCCGTCCGCTTCTTTCCTGCGCCTCCGTCTTTTACCGGCAACTCGGCGCAGAACAGAAATTTCATCATTACAGAGCGTAAAAGCTCGGAAATACAGAGAGGTACTCTAAATGATCGCTCACGGAAAAGAAATCAAGGTCTTTACCGCCAATTCCAACGTCCCCTTTGCCCGCGGCATCTGCACGGAGCTTGGTCTGGAGCTTGGCGACAGCACCGTGACCACCTTTGCCGACGGCGAGGTTTCCGTCTCCATCAACGAAACCGTTCGCGGCTGCGATGTCTTTGTGATTCAGTCTACCTGCAAGCCCATCAACAACAACCTGATGGAGCTTCTCATCATGATCGACGCCTTCCGCCGCGCCTCCGCCGGCCGAATCACCGCGGTCATTCCCTACTTCGGCTATGCCCGTCAGGATCGCAAGGTCAAGGGTCGTGACCCCATTTCCGCAAAGCTCGTGGCAAACCTCATCACCTCCGCAGGCGCTGACCGCGTTCTGACCATGGATCTCCACGCCGCACAGATTCAGGGCTTTTTCGATATCCCCGTGGATCATCTGGTCGGCAATCCGCTTTTCTCCCGCTACTACCTCTCGAAATTCGACGAGGCGCTCTACGATCAGGACGAATTTATCATCGTATCGCCCGACGTCGGCTCCGTCGCACGTTCCCGTGCCTTCGCCGCCAAGGTTCATATGGGTCTGGCCATCGTCGATAAGCGCCGTCAGCGCGCCAATATGTGCGAGGTCATGAACGTCATCGGAGATGTCAAGGGCAAAACCTGTATTTTGTTTGACGATATCGTAGATACCGCAGGCTCCTTGTGCAACGCCGCTCAGGCAATCAAGGATATCGGCGGCGCGAAGGCCGTCTATGCCTGCGCCAGCCACGGCGTTCTGTCCGGCAACGCCTGCCAGCGCATCGAGGAAAGCTGCATCGAGGAGCTGGTCGTTCTGAATACCATTCCGATGCCCGAAGATTACGTCGGTCACAAAATCCGCCAGCTCGATGCCTCGCCCATGTTCGCAAAGGCCATTACGCGCATCTACAACGAGACATCCATCTCCAGTCTGTTCTGATGCTGCTGCGTAAGCCCGCCTGCGATTGGCTGATCGTCGGTCTCGGCAATCCCGGCGACAATTATGCCAGAACACGCCACAATGTCGGCTTCCGGACGGTCGATCTGCTGGCAAAGCGCCTCGGCGTGAAGATCGACCGCGCAAAATTCCGCGGTCTGTACGCACAGGCGAATTTTCAGGGAAAAAAGCTGATTCTGCTCAAGCCGCAGACCTTTATGAACAACTCCGGCCTGTCCGTGATGGAGGCCGCGCACTATTTCAAGCTGCCGCCGGAGCGCGTGGTTGTGCTGTTTGATGATATTTCGCTTGATGTCGGACGGCTGCGTGTGCGCGCCGAAGGCTCTGCCGGCGGACACAACGGCATCAAATCCATCATCGGCGGCCTGATCAGTCAGAGCTTTCCCCGCGTCAAGATCGGCGTGGGTGCAAAGCCGCATCCCGACTACGATCTGGCAGACTGGGTGCTTTCCAACTTCACGAAGGAGGAAGAAACGCTTCTTGCACCGACCCTTGAGGCTGCCGCAGAAGCCGCGCTGCTGCTGATCGAGCAGGGCGTTCCTGCCGCCGCCGCGAAATTCAACGGCTGGAAGCCGCAAATTTGATAAAACAGGTGCGCCGAGGTGCACCCGTTTTCAGACTGTCAAAAAAGCCCGTAACCGTCAAAATCAGAATGGCAAGAGAGCGTATCTGATACTGAATCAAGGTTTCTTTCTATGTCATCCTGAGCAAACGCGAAGGATCTTCGCAGTATCGACAGCGAAAAGATTCTTCGTCACTGCGTTCCTCAGAATGACATATAAGGAACGATTTTGCAAAAATCCTGCTTGCTTCGCAAGGATTTTGACTTCCGTCGCAACTCGCGCCCTACCGTACCTATGTACGCCGACAGGCGCGAGTTGCTCGGCTTCCGGGACTTTTTTAGCAGTCTGCCGGCGTGCCGAAAAGGGTTTTTCGACACGCTGAAAAACGGGTGCGCCGAGGCGCACCCGTTTTTTTTACATATCGGGATCTTCTTTATTTCCGGTTTTTTGCGTATTCTGTCTGTTTTTGCAGAATTTTCATAAAAATATTACAAAATTGCTATAGATATTTGCTTTTGACTGTGCTATAATTTTAATTGGTAGACAATGGCTTTATTGCTATTTCCGATAGCAGGCCGGCGTTTTCTTACCGGCTTGCAAAGCAATTTTTTAGAAAAGAGGTTTTTCAAAATGGCAGAACTGAACCTGAGCAAGTACGGCATCCTCAATGCCACTGAGATTATCCACAATCCGTCTTACGAATTCCTGTTTGAGGAGGAAACCAAGGAAGGTCTGTCCGGCTACGAGGTCGGTCAGGTCAGCGAGCTGGGCGCCGTCAATGTCATGACCGGCATCTACACCGGCCGCTCCCCCAAAGACAAGTACATCGTCATGGATGAAAACTCCAAGAACACCGTTTGGTGGACCTCTGACGAATATAAGAACGACAACCATCCCATGAGCGAAGAAACCTGGGGCAAAATGAAGGCTCTGGCTCAGAAAGAGCTGTCCGGCAAGCGCCTGTTCGTCATGGACGCTTTCTGCGGCGCCAACAAGGATACCCGTATGGCAATCCGTTTCGTTATGGAAGTCGCTTGGCAGGCACACTTTGTCAAGAATATGTTCATCCAGCCGACCGAGGAAGAGCTTGCCTCCTTCGAGCCCGACTTCGTCGTCTACACCGCCTCCAAGGCAAAGGTCGAAAACTATCAGGAGCTGGGTCTGAACTCCGAGACCTGCGTCGCCTTCAACATCACCTCCCGTGAGCAGGTCATCCTCAACACCTGGTACGGCGGCGAAATGAAGAAGGGTATGTTCTCCATGATGAACTACTACCTGCCGCTCAAGGGCATTGCCTCCATGCACTGCTCCGCGAACACCGATCTCAACGGCGAAAACACCGCCATCTTCTTCGGTCTGTCCGGCACCGGCAAGACCACCCTGTCCACCGACCCGAAGCGTCTGCTCATCGGCGACGACGAGCACGGCTGGGACGACAACGGCGTGTTCAACTTCGAGGGCGGCTGCTATGCCAAGGTCATCAACCTCGATAAGGATTCCGAGCCCGATATCTACAACGCCATCAAGCGTAACGCTCTGCTGGAAAACGTCACCCTCGACAAGGACGGCAAGATCGACTTCGCCGACAAGTCCGTCACCGAGAACACCCGTGTTTCCTATCCCATCAACCATATCCAGAACATCGTCCGTCCGGTTTCCTCCGCTCCCGACGCAAAGCAGGTCATCTTCCTGTCCGCTGACGCTTTCGGCGTTCTGCCTCCCGTTTCCATTCTGACTCCGGAGCAGACTAAATATTACTTCCTCTCCGGCTTCACCGCAAAGCTGGCAGGCACCGAGCGCGGCATCACCGAGCCGACTCCGACCTTCTCCGCCTGCTTCGGTCAGGCATTCCTGGAGCTGCATCCGACCAAGTACGCCGAAGAGCTGGTCAAGAAAATGCAGAAATCCGGCGCAAAGGCTTACCTTGTCAACACCGGCTGGAACGGCACCGGCAAGCGTATCTCCATTAAGGACACCCGCGGCATCATCGACGCCATTCTTTCCGGCGCGATCAACGAAGCGCCCACCAAGACCATTCCGTACTTCAACTTTGAAGTTCCCACCAAGCTCGAAGGCGTTGCAACCGAAATTCTCGACCCGAGAGACACCTACGCAGACGCTTCCGAATGGGATGCAAAGGCAAAGGATCTGGCTTCCCGCTTCGTCAAAAACTTTAAGAAGTACGAAGGCAACGAGGCCGGCAAGGCTCTGGTCGCCGCAGGCCCCAAGGCAGAATAATTTCTGCATCGCTTATATAAACAAATATTTTCCGCGCTCCTGTTTCGGAGCGCGGAATTTCTATAAAAACAGCACGGACGCGGTTTCTAATCGGAAAACTGCATCCGTGCTGTTTTTCAGGCTGTCAATGAGGATCCTTCGCTGTCGCTCAGGATGACAAATATAAAGGTCTACTTATATGATAAACGCTCTCTATAATCTGCAATCTCTCTTTCCTTGTCATTTTAGGAGCGCGGAACACATCGAAAAAACTTTTCATACTAGTTCTTCATAAAAAGCTTGAAAAGCTTTTTATAGCACCGAAGGTGCGTCAAGAACTGCATGAGACGACTTTTGTGGCTTTTGCCGCAAAAGGATAACGCGAATAGCGGTGTCTTCTGAATAAAAACCAAAGGTTATTATTAAGAATTAGTATCAGACTATTTCATCATATAAATCCTTCCAATTTGGATTCATATCTGTAACAAGAGAATTCTTTTTTTCTCTTCTCCATCCCTTTAATTGCTTTTCACGTTCAAGTGCAGCTTTTACATCCGTAGTTGTTTCATAATATACAAGCTTATGCACATGATACTTCTTCGTAAAGCCATCAATTACCTCGTTTTTATGTTCATAAACACGCCTTTTTAGATTATTTGTCACACCGATATACATTACTTTGTCGTTCCAATTTGTCAGAATATAGATATAATATTGCATATTTCTCCCTTATCGCATACTCAACTTCATGACAAATCATTGATTATCCTATAATATTTCTCTCTTGTCATTCTGAGGAACGTAGTGACGAAGAATCTTCTCTTTCGAAAGTGCAAGGATCCTTCGCCTTCGCTCAGGATGACATATGAAAAGAACTTGCTTCGGTATCGACACATATATGCACTCCCCCTTTTGTCATTCTGAGGGAGCGCAGCGACCGAAGAATCTTTTCTCTATCGACCATGCAAGGATCCTTCGCCTTCGCTCAGGATGACATATGAAAAGAACTTGCTTCGGT
>SAMEA3663296__coassemble_582_pt1 | contig 13405 bp, 7 predicted proteins | sample SAMEA3663296__metabat2_high_PE_018 | metagenome-assembled genome bin SAMEA3663296 (sample SAMEA3663296) | pig gut metagenome | biome: pig gut; feature: pig-associated habitat; material: faeces | place: China | collected 2013
ATTATAGCTTTGGGGTCAGGCATCATTGCCTGACCCCAACATTTATTATAGAACCCATAATTTTTGGGCGTGTCAAAAAGCTTGTTTTTGACACGCCCTTATCTTTATTCGGTTGCTGCGGTTTCTTCGGTGTTCTGGGTATCAAAGCTCAGCGTGAAATCCATCACGACAGGATTGTGGTCGCTGTAGACAAAGCCCTCGTCAAGCGTCTCGACCCGATCGATCTTGACATTCGGTGAAACAAGGAAGCCGTCAATGATATAAAACTGGGTCAGATTGCTCGAGGGATTGAACGGCTGATTGAGCAGACGGCAGGAGGGGACAATGCTGTCATAGCCATATTGCCAATTTGCGGAGGGCTCCTCCAAAACGCCGGGTGTCCACCCGTCGGGATCCTTAATCGGGAAGGCGCTTTCCGCGCCGGGGAAATTCTGGTTAAAGTCGCCGCCGACGATCACAAAATTGCCCTTTGCGTATTCCTCCTCAATGAATTGCGTGAGCTGCTGCATCTGGGCAAGTCTTCCTTCGCCGTCGTCATAGGCTTCCAGATGGACGTTGACCAGAACCAGCTCCTGCTCCATACCGTCCATCGGGATGCGGGTTACGAGCATACAGCGCTTCAGATTTGCCACGCGAACCGGCCAGGAGAAGGGACACGGCAGGCTGTAGCGCGTAGCGGAGGAAATATCATAGCGGCTGTAGGTGGCGATGCCGGAATGAACCTTGCCGATGGTCTCGGGCAGCGGATAGGGAACGTAATTGCAGGAATAGTTCAGTGCAAAACGGCTTTCATAGTCCGCAAGATCGTATTCGTATTGCAGCCATTGATTCTGCTCATAGGAACGCTTGGAATCGGTGTCAACCTCCTGCAGGAGGATAAAATCAGCGTCACAGCTTTTTAAAATGGATTCGATGCCGAGCATATTTTCCTTGAGCTTCTCTTCGGATTCGGCCATGACGCCGCTGCCGCCGTCCATAAAGAAATCGGCGTTTTCGTCCAGACCGGCAAAGCCGGTGTTAAAGGTGACAATGCGGTAGCTTTGGACGGAGAGAGGCTTGGAAACGCTGACGGCGCCCGGCTGTGCGATTTCGGCGTGCGCCGGATTGTATTCCGTCACCGTCAGATAGCCGATCAGTCCCGCCGCCAGGATCGCCAAAACCAGCACGATCGCCAGCAGATATTTTCCGATCACGCCGAATACACGCAGAACCTTGCGGCCTGTTCCGGGTGTTTCCTGCGGAGGACGGCGCACCACGGTCGGCTCGACGTGAATATCATAGGCAGGCTCAGCGGAGATTTCGGAAGGCTCCTCGTTCATATCGTCATACGGCTCATCATAAGGGTCGCAGACCTCGTCGGTTTCTTCATAAATGCCCCTGGGCAGCTCGATAGACGGAAGCTCCTCTTCGGGAAGCGGAACGGACTCGTCGCCTGCGGCAGAGGGATCCATGCCTGCCGGGTCATCAAAAAACGCCTCGGATGCGGGCATATCGGGAAGCAGTTGTGCCGGATCGTCAGCCGGAATGTCTTTGGGGACGTCGGCGGAGAGATTCTCGTCAAAATCCGGAGCGGAGAAGGAATCCTTCATATGCAGTACCTCCTTATTTTCAAATATCATACCATGCCTTTTTCCGAAACGCAAGCATTTCATGCGTGGAAGCATACAGGGCAGGCTCAAACAAAAAGCGGCGGGCGGGCAGCAAATTTGAAAAAAGGCGTTGCATTTTTTTCGGAATGTGATATAATAACCTCTGCAAGCGCGAGCGCGAGCAGAAATTTCCGAAGTGAAAACGGAAGCAAGATGATAAAAGTACATATGGGCCATTAGCTCAGCTGGGAGAGCGCAAGGTTCGCAATCTTGAGGTCAGGGGTTCGATCCCCCTATGGTCCACCAAGCAAAAGCCACCCGCAGGGGTGGCTTTTTTCAACGAAATTCGCCTTCGGCGAGTGAAATATTGCTTCGCAATGTGAAATAGCTACGCTGTGAAATATTTGCTGCGCAAATGTTAGGCGAATTTTATTTCACATCGAGCAAAGCGAGATATTTCACATTTCGCGTCAGCAAAATATTTCACGAATACTGATTCTTGATTCAAAAGTTTCATCAAGAATCCCGTGTGCTAGGCACGCTGTGCCGTCTTGTGCAGAATCTGACGCGCTTTTGGCGCTATAAAAAGGTTTTTTACCTTTTATGAGATTCTAGTATAACAAGGCATCATTCGATATAACTATCTAAGGACAGGTAATGGTGTTTGTTTGAACAGTACGAGAGTCAGAACCGCTTGAATTGCTGGCATAAACAGTAACAATACAGTAATATGAAGTGCCGGAGACACAAGAAATAGAATATGTCCCTGCCGTAGATACTGCCGAACTCTTTAATAGGCCGTTGGACGTGCTGCCATAGATGGTTTTATAAAGCGATCCGGTGGATTTATATACTTGAATTTTTGATACACCAATCGAATTCATTATTCCGGCACAGGAGATTACATTATAGTTTAAAGAAATTATTCCACTGGTGCTTCCTTGACGGAAGGATGTCGAATAACTGTTAAAGTAATAACTCGACCTCGTTTGAGCTGAAACGCTGCCTGAAAGTAATGATAACAGCAGTACCACGATTAAAATGATCGAAATGCTTTTTTACGCATAAAAATCCTTCTAAATTGAATCGATCACAATAAAAAGTTCTTCTTTTGTTGGAAAACCGCCCAGATTTATAAAATACTTTCCATCACTCCAAACCGCTCCCCATTTTCCGGTGTTAGAAAAAAGATAAAACGATTTTTCTCCGGAGACATACACCGATGGGTTTCCCACATCCTTCTCAACGAAACGATCTTCAATCATTCGCTCGTCAAAGTACTCGCTTATTTCAATCGTTAAATAGTCCTGCCTATCATTTTCAAATACAGCAACAACTCCGCGCATACCATCGCTGCTGTTTTCCGCAACATCAACAAGGGTATAACCGTCAGGAATTCTGGTGGGCGCGAGTAGCGTTGGGATGTTCATTTTTTCCAGCGATTGAAATAGCTCGTCCAATTCAGAATTGGATGCATCGGTCTCGTCAATGATTGTTGAGGTACCGTTCCCGAAACGAAAAACGCTATCTGTCCATTGAGCCAAAGCACCGAAAACATTAACCCCGGCAGCTTGTACGACGATAAGTGTTGCAAAAATAACAGCAATTACTGCGGCGGCAATCCCAAATTTTCTCAGTGCGAACTTAATTCCGTGTCTATTCGATGGAGGCTCTTTGCTATCTTTGATTGTTTGCAAGCAAAGCGCATCCAGGGATTTCGTTTGAGTAACATTTTCATTGGAATATTCTTCTGATTCTTGATATTCCTTTAGAATGCTTTCGCCTAATTCTTCGGCATATTCATCCATAATCAGTGCCAGAAACGCGCTGTCAAAATCGTGTTGCAGTTTATCCGTATTATTTTCCATCGTCATTTCACCTCCGTTTCCTTTAGTATCTTTGCGGCGCGTTTTCTTACACGGCTAAGAACCATTCGTATACTGTCCGGCTTGCAATTCATTTTTGCAGCCAGTTGTTCTGCAGAACAGCCTTCGAGATACCATGCTTCTAAAACCATTCGATCATTTTCAGGAAGTGCGTCCATTAAATACATAACATCCAGCCGAGCGTCAGTATCCATCAGGGACATATCCCTTACGGAAATGTTTCCCACTACCGTTTGGACAGCATCTTCTTCAAAGGGAACTGATACTGTCTGCCTATCTTTTTTCAGACGGTTATAATAAGTTCGCTTAATAGATAAGACAATATATGCGGCGGTCTTGCAACGGTTTAAGGAAGAAATTGTGTCGATATTTCTCATTAGTGCAATGAGACTATCCTGAAGGATCTCTTCAATATCCTCCGGAACAACTGTAAATTTTCGGGCTGTATGCAGCATCAGCCCTTTATATGTTTCATAAAGAGTTGTGACTTTTTGTTTTTGTTCTGCCGTAAGGGGTGGTATATTTTTCTTCTTTCTCACAAATCTCTGCTCCCTTTAAAATCTTTATATCTGGAGAACTACTATTTAATACGGATTCTTGATTCAATAGTTTCATCAAGAATCCCGTGTGCTAGGCACGCTGTGCCGTCTTGTGCAGAATCTGACGCGCCTTTGGCGCTATAAAAAGGTTTTTTAACCTTTTTATGAGATTCTAGTATAAGTATATAGCATTTATCTCAATATTTCCATAATTAGTTTTTGCTGCCAAACGAAAAGCTTCTGTTGCAAAACAGCGTTGTTTTTTGTCTTTTTATAAGAAGGTAATTAATACAATTCGGCAATGAAAACAATGGGAGGAAGACAACCATGAGAAAAGGAATCAGAAAACTAATATCATTCACACTTTTGGCCGCCTTACTGCTGCAGCTTCTTCCGGTATCCGTTTTTGCGACAGAGGAGGAAAGCGCGATCTCCGGCGATGACATTTTGAGCAATGAGCAGGAGCCGGCGGCCGCAGAAGATCTTGCAGGCGGAGATGACCTGCAAGACGCGGAGATTCTCTTTGAAGAGACCTCTCTCAGAGAAGAAAATGTGAAGCATTTCCGCCTGGATAACGGCTCCTACATTGCGGTTCAGTATGACACTCCCGTCCATTACCGGAACAACAACGGGAAATGGACAGACTTTGACAACACACTTCGACCGGTTAACAGCTTAGGTGACAGCGGCGTTGCCTCCTACCGGGTCACAAACGGCGACAGCGTTCGCGTTTTTGCCGCAGATGCCAATGCCGAAGTGCTTCTGGCAGTGCAGAAAGGGGACTATGGTCTGTCTTTGACACCGGTACGGGAAGCGGATGCCGAATTGCCGGCGGAGCCCGATCCGTCTGCCGTTACTGCATCGTATGAATTGACCGCGCAGGAGGCTCAAACTGAATCCGTATCTGCCGCCGTTTTGGAAACTGCCTCCGCAGGAGAAGCAGCGGAGAGTGACGACCTGCTTTCCGAGGCGCAGCCTGATAAAATCTACTCCGCTTTGGAATACCCCGCTTTCTTTCAGGGGGCGACCCTGCGCTATGAAAACTATGCCAACACGGTCAAGGAAAGCATTGTCATCTCCGCACCGCAGGCTGAATATGCGTATTCCTTCCGGATGGAGACCGACGGCCTGACACCCGCGCTTCAGACAGACGGCTGTATTTTCCTTTCAGCCGAGGACGGAAATGTGATTTACACCATCCCTGCCCCGTATATGATCGACGATAACGGCGAGTATTCCTATGCCGCTGCCTATACCCTCACAGGGAGCGGCAATACATGGATTCTCACCGTTACCGCCGACGCGGAATGGATGAACGACCCATCTCGTGCCTATCCTGTTGCCATCGACCCGACCGTTACGGAGACCACGGGGGATGACGTTGAAATCTTCGGTGGATATGTCCGCTCAAGCAATCCCTCATCTCCGGATACTTCAGATACCGGTGTGTATGTGGGGCATAATAGCAGCAGCGGTAAAACCCAAAGCTATTTCCACATGGGGAGCTTGATTTCACTTCCGCTGGGCAGTGAAATCTGTTATGCAGGTTTTTCCCTCTATCACTATGCCCAATCCGGAGCCTCTATGAAGGTGGATATTCACGAAGTACCGCTCAGTTCTCAACCCTCCGACTGGCAAACCTGGGCGAACAACTTGACATGGAATAATCGGCCGGATTATAACCCGATTGTCATTGACCGGCAGGAACTTACCTCCGCAAACTGCAGTCAGTTTATTACATGGGATGTTACAAAACTCGCTTTTGACTGGTACGAAAATGAAGGCAGTGCTCGCTGCTTTGCCCTGACCGCTGAAAACGAAGACACAACCAATGCGCGTGCAACCTTCTATGGTCCGAGGAAAACCACAAACCGTCCGCGCTTTACCATTGCCTATCGAAACACAGCCGGTGTTGAGTCGCAGTATTCCTATCAAACCATAGACATTGGCAGAGCGGGCACATCGTATGTCTGCGACTATTCTATGCAAAACACGCTTGTCGTACCGATTGTTGTGTCCAACAGCGATGTAAATCCATTTTCCCTGTCTTTGGTATATAACAGTATATATGATCAGGCATATTTTACATCTTCTGCACCGGGACTGCATACAAAGACTTTCAGCAGTATGTATGTCGGCGCAGGATGGAAGCTGTCTGCACAGCAGACCGTTGTGAGCCAAAGCGTAGGCGGAACGACTTATCTGATCTATAACGATTCCGACGGCACAGAGCACTATTTCCGTTATTGCTCCGATGGATATTATCGTGATGAGGACGGTTTGGGGCTGAAAATTGCTCAAACTACCGGCCTGTATACGATGAGCGACGACTATGGAAACACGAAGAAATTTACATACGGTTTTTTGAGCGAGGAAACAGACGCCTACGGAAACGCAATCTATTACGCATATAACGGAAATGAATATAGCGCAAGCAGCACAAGTTGGAAACCGACGAACAGCAGCACAAACCGGCTGACCTCTATTTGGCGCATGAACAAGGGAGCCTCTTATGGAGACGAACCGGCAGAACAGCTTGTGTTAATCGGCTATAGTGGAAACTTTGTCAATACAATCATCAGCGAATGCGATTATGATAATGAAAAGACAGACAGCAGTATTGGAAAGGACGCACACCGCACAATACTGACTCGTTACGATACGGGAACTCTGCTTACCATACAAGAAGTAACCTACCCCGATGCTGCCAAAGCGCAGTATACCTATTACGCAAGCGGCCGGTTGAAAACAGCATACGACGAAGAGGCAAACTACGGAATCGAGTATTCCTATAGCTGGAACAAAGATGTCAGAAACATCTATGAATATGTAGTCAATGACTCTGCAAAGGAATACGGCACAAAAATGCACGGCTATAAGCGTTCTCATTTACAAGCGGTATATCGCTATTACGGAGATGACAGAACCGCTGACGAATCAAATAGCGGATCGCAGGGCGACGATATTTTGATGTATAAGGTGTTTGATTCGTTCGGAAGAACGATTGGAAGCTACAATACAGACAGCACGGAACAGCATATTCTCGGCGTTGGGGCAGCAGCCTATACAACAAATTCCGGAACCGATAAAACCAATAACCGTATCATTGCAGGTGTCTCGGCAGGTCAGCAGGGTGTGAATTTGTTAAGAAACGGTCGTATTGATGATTCGAATATCTCCCTCGTTGAGGCTGCATACTGGAATAAGACAACAAACTTCACGAGGGTGGATGCCGCAGGACATTATGCGGAAAAGAGCTTGGAGCTCACCAGATCGTCACTCTCATCCGCAAAAGACACATGGTATCAGACGGTTGCCCTCTCTTCGGGAAAGGAATACACCTTCTCCGCGTATATCAAGGTTCCGAGCGCTACGACCTTCGACACAGACGGAGGCGTATACCTTGAAGTGCTGAACAGTTCAGGCGGCGATCTTACCCCTGCTTGTAAAAGCGAGGTCATCAACTACAGCACGGAGGGAATCGGCGATGGTTGGGCGCGTGTCTGCCTGACGTTTACAGCGCCGTCGTCTTCCGATTTCCGTGTAGCGCTGTCCGGAGTAAACTATAAAGGAAACATCTATGCGGACGATTTCCAGTTGGAGCAGGAGGATGCCGCAGCAACCTTTAACCTCCTGGAAAACGCCTCCTTTGAGCATAGCACGACAATTCCCGCCGCTAGCAGCTACGGTTGGTATAAGGCAGGAGACACGACAATTGCTTCAGATATCGAAACCTTCTTTGGCAATCGCGTTGTCTGTCTCAGCGGAAGCGGAGCGCAGCGGGTAAATCAGAACATTACATTGAATCTCCCGTTGGATTCTACGTTCATTCTTTCCGCGTGGGCGAAGGCGAATGCGCTGCCGGGGAGTGTGGCAGACGAGCCCACATCGACTGATCCGTATTTCGGACTGATAATTCGTCTCTATTTCTCCGACAATACCTCCGAAGTTCACTATTTCCCGTTTGATCCTTACGATTCCGACTGGCAGTATACGCAGGGAATCGTTGTGCCGAAGAAAACCGGAAATGTCACGATCCGCTCGGCCGCAATTGTTGCCGCGTATGATAATAATGCCAACACCGCGTATATCGACAATATCTCCCTGCGGTTAGAGCCGGCACAGACCTACCGCTATGACAGCAACGGAAATATCATTTGCGCGACCTCGTCCGGAAGCGGCTCAGAATCAAGCACCTATTCCGGCGTGGATCTTACGCAGTACACCGCTGCCAACGGCAACAAGATCACATATACCTATAACGACAAACACGATGTGCAAACAGCCACTGTCGCAGGCGCGAAAAACACCTACTCCTATAACACCTCCGGCAATGTGACAAACTCCAAGCTGACGGCAACCGGCGAAACGAAATACATGGAAAGCGCAGCAGCGATTTCCGCAGATCGCAACCATACAATATCATCAACCGATGTCAACGGCAACACAACATACTATACTTATGACAGCTATCTTGAAAAGCCGACTGAGGTCACCAATGCCAAAGGGCAAACGCTCTGTTATACATATAATGTGCGCAATGGCAGACCGGCATCAGTATATCAGCAAGGAGTAGCGGAGGTAGCATATACCTACGACAGCGGCAGACTGACGCAGCTTTCCCGCAAGACAAAGCAGTCCGGAGGAAGCTGGCAGTATCAGTATTATAATCTGTCCTATAACAACTGGGGGCAGCGAACAACCTTTACGGTCGGCAGTCAAACGCTGTCTGCAAACACCTATGAGCCAAACGGCGGCAATCTGGAAAAAACCGTCTTTGCCAACGGACAATATGTACAGTACACCTATGATGAATTTGACAGGAAAATACAGGCAGAGTATAATACTGGCAGATACATTCGCTATTTCTATAATGCCGAAGGGTCTGTGTCAAGGCTGACCTACGGCGATGGCACAACGGAAAAAGGCAGCTATCAGTTTGAGTATGATTCCCTCGGCAGACTGATCCGCAGCGCGGAATATGATGGCGGCGGAAATCTGATTCAGCGAACAGAGCAGAAGTATGATGCGTATAACCGTCTGTCGTCTCAAAAGTGGGTATTGGGCACAGATGCATACACCGAAAGTTATACCTATGATGACGGCACGAACGGCGACGGCAGCCTGAAGCAGATGACCACCGGCACAGGCGATACAATTGATTATACATACAACAAGTTAAAGCAACTGGAAAAGACGGAGGTTAAGAACACAAGCGGGTTGCTCGTCTTTAACACCGCTTACGCCTACCGCGCGGTCAGCGGCAGCCGCACCTCTGCGCAGGTGGAGTTCCGTAATGTGCGCCGCAGCAGCGACAACGAGTTGTTGGAGGGTAAAAAGTACGATTACGACTCGGTTGGAAACATCATCCAAATTTCTCAAAGCACCGGCGATTATTATCCCCTTGTCAAATATGAGTATGACAGCCAAAACCAACTCATTCAGGAGACGTATGACGGCGACACCTATACCTACACCTATGATACCGCCGGCAATATTCTGTCCGAAAGCAAGAACGGCTCGGTTACCAGAACCTATTCCTACAATGACAGCCGGTGGCACGATAAACTGACAGCCGTCAACGCAGTGCCAATCACCTATGATGCCATTGGCAACCCTGACACCTATCAAAGCGGCAGTGGCGGCAGTTGGACGCTTTCTTGGGAAAACGGTCGTCAGCTTGCTTCTGTTGAGCGTTCTGCCACCAGCGGTACTTTGCTTACGGAAGAAAAATACAGCAACGAATACGATTTAGACGGTATTCGCAGCAAAAAGGTCTCTGTTGTTACCAAATACAATATCAACTCCGGCAGCGGCGGCGGTACGGTCATGTCCGGGGGCAACAGCGTTCAGGCAGTCGTGAAACCCCCGATTAACCAACCCGAAAAAAAGCTGATTTCTAAAACCACAAAGACCCATACCTACCTGACGCAGAATGGCAAGGTAATGCGCGATACACTGAACACAACCGTGCTTCAAACAAAAATCACGCGGAAGACCGAAATCCTTGACTTTATCTATGACGAATCCGGCAGACCTTTCGCTTTGATCTACACGAACGGCGCAGCCGATCCTGTTACATACTACTATGTGCTGAATATGCAGGGCGATGTTGTTGCATTGACAGATGATAGCGGAGCTATTGTTGCAGAATACGTCTACAATGCGTGGGGTGAAAAACTGCATATTCTGGATAGTGATGGGAACGAAATTACAAGCAGTTCAAACATTGCAATAATCAATCCCCTGCGCTATCGTGGGTACTACTACGACACAGAAACAGGCTGGTATTATCTCCAGTCTCGCTACTACGACCCGGCGAACCATAGGTTCATCAATGCGGACAGCTACGCCAGCACAGGTCAAGGAATCCTTGAATGCAATATGTTTGCATATTGTGGAAATAACCCTGTGAATTTGATTGACAATTCGGGGCATGCGGGAGAATTAACTGCTGGTTGGGCAGGAAGTATGTGGTGGCTACCTTTCATCGATGGACCGATTCCCATTGGTGAAATAATCTACTCTATTGGATGTTTAGCCTGTGGCATTACCGATCTTATAAATTACTTTGGCGCTGATAACATCGTGCTTATTACAAACGGTGTATATGATGTTTATAATAGTGCGAAACACGGTGGCGGAAGCTTTTCTCAATCGGCGGCAGGTTCATCTCTAGCAACTCCACCAAATGGGAATAACAACAAGAAAAAGAAATCTTCCAATGACAAGAAGCAACAGTCCGAGAATAAAACACCAGGGAATAATCAGGCTCAAAACAGACAGGCTCGTGCTGCAGTGCAGAGAGCAGGCTTGAATAAAAATCAGGCGAGGATCTTGCATGATGAAATTACTGGACAAGGATTTGATTACAAAGAAATACTCGAAATAGCTTATGAAATAAAGGAGCTATACAAATGAATAGTAATGAGATATTTCAGAGCGGTGTAGGGCGTTCAATTACATTTTTTGGACGCACTGCGGATATGTTGTCGCTGTCGCTATCTGCTACAGAGCAATCTCCCTATGAATTTGCTGTTCATATCATGACAATGTCAGAAGTTTATTATCAAAATCAGCTTCTGACAAGCACGAATGATATGTACGATGATAATGGAATATATGGAGCAGCGACATATGACAAAAAAATATCCGAAATTTGGACGGGAAAAGAAAAATACACCCTTCAAAAGTTGTTTTATGACGACTTCTACTGCTTGCATGCAATTTTCGATCACGGTTTAGAGATTTGTTCTTGCCCGAATGAAGAAAATCTTTCGGATACGGACGAACTATGGCGCGTTTTTTTGGCGTGGTCGGTGGAAAGCCAAGTAGTTGCATATCCGAACAGAATTGAAGAGGAGAAAATCGCTTGCACGCAGGAAGAACTAAATTGCATTCGAAACGAGCTTGTCAAAAGGAGAAGAAAGCATAAAAAAAGTGTGATTGATTGAGATAGTGCAGACTTGGATTGTATCAATGAGACAACAAAAATCTCTATGCTGGAGCATATCCCAACGGTAAAGACCTACAGCAATGGCGACAGCACAAACATCAAACCGATTAACATTTTAGACGGAGGCAGGTTGCCCTGCCTCCTAAGCGGTGAAAGATCGACTATCGTAATGCCGCGAAGCGAGAAGCTCTCATATCCTTGCAAGCCGCTTTGTTTCGCAGCAAAACCACCCTAATTCCGGCTATCGCGGCTACTACTATGATACCGAGACGAAATTCTATTATTTGCAGTCTCGCTATTATGACCCCGTAACCCACCGTTTCATAAACGCCGACAGCTACGCAAGTACTAACCCCACCGATGCCATTTCTTGCAATATGTTTGCATATTGTGGGAATAATCCTGTTAATCTATTCGATCCATCTGGTTTTGCTGGAGAAGCCATCAGCGGTTGGGCAGGAACTATGTGGTGGCTACTTTGCATCGATGGACCAATCCCTGTAGGAGACATTATCTACGGTGCAGGATGTCTTGTTTGTGGAATTGTTGATTTAGTTGATTATGTTGGCATTGACACTATAGTCCAGCTTTTTTCCAGCATACCAGATGTTGCTGCAAGTCTTATTAGGCAGCTTGATGCTGCAATAAATGCATCACCACCGCCTGATGGGCCAAATTTCAAAAAATATACAAGTAGAAATTTTCGATACAATCTTCAGCAACTTACAGGAGAATCCGGCGACGGAATGCAAGCACATCATGTTTTCCCGCAGCGTTTTGTTAATGATTTTAAGAATATTGGAATAGAAATCCACAATCCGATAAATGGGACATGGGTCGATGCATCACATCAGAGTTGGAGCGCTGCATATAACCAAGCATGGGCAAATTTCTTTTCGGCAAATACGAATCCAACCTATTCGCAAGCAATAGCGTACGCAAGAGTTTTAGCCCGAGAATATGGCTTCACATTGAACTTTTGAAAGGAGAAATGCTATGACTGGACGAAATACAGATGGCTTCCTGCAGGAATACAATAACCCGTATATAAAAGAAATTATGTTTTATTATACAGGGAACTGCAGAATTAAGTTCCAAAATGGGATAGAAAAGGAATATACATTCTGCTTTGATGCTGTATATCTATCGCAATTTGGGGCTCCAATTTCGGACGATGGTCGGTTGCTTTTTATTAGTGACTGGGAACACGGACTGTCTGTATTTGATACCGACACAGGTGAACAATGTTGGCATTACAAAGCAACGAGAATCGGGAAGGTTCTTGTTTTTCCAAGCTTTGTCCTTGCCGAAAAGTTTAATGAAAGACTGATCCAGTTCGATATAAGAACCGGCAAGGTGATGAATCAGATAAAAAGCGGAACAATCGAGGAACTATTTTATCTTACGGAAAAAGAGGTGTTGGTCTGCTCGGTGAGAGGAAAGGTTTCGTTGGTCGATGCTGCAACCTTACACATAATCAAATGTTACTCAAACAAAGAAACAAACCCCTCGGACTGCCTTAGTCAAGTCATCAGAGATGCAAGGATGGTTGACGGAGAGATTGTCCTTTATGGCTTTGAGAGCTGTTCACATAGAAATTTTAATGACAGAACGAAAGTGGACTTCCAAAGAGCATTGCCCACCCCGTGATATAAAACTTGCTATACAATTCTCTTTTCATAAGATATTTGTGAATTACAAAACAGAAAAAGGGTTTTCAGCCATATAGCAGGTTTCAATCAGGACCGGTCTTCTGATTGGCCAGTCGCAACATGAAATGTTATTGTCTCATAAATAAGGTGGGAGCTCCCCTCCCACCTTTCCTACTCTCAATTGGATTGAGCGTTCTGCCACCAGCGGTACTTTGCTTACGGAGGAAGAATACAGCAACGAATACGATTTAGACGGTATTCGCAGCAAAAAGGTCTCTGTTGT
>SAMEA3663296__coassemble_596_pt1 | contig 13099 bp, 13 predicted proteins | sample SAMEA3663296__metabat2_high_PE_018 | metagenome-assembled genome bin SAMEA3663296 (sample SAMEA3663296) | pig gut metagenome | biome: pig gut; feature: pig-associated habitat; material: faeces | place: China | collected 2013
CCAGCCGGGAGCACCCGGACAAAAAGCTGCTGCTGGATTTTGATCGGGAGAAAAAGATTTGGAAATTCTTAAGCTACGCGGATTCTCAGGAGGAAGAACCGGAGGACCCCGTTCTGGCAGCGGTGGAAATTTTCCTCCGAGAAAAATCGATGTGGAAGGGGACAGCCACGGAACTTTTGGAAGCCCTCCTGAAAATCAATCCCGACCTCCTCGGCAAGCCCAACTCGCTGGTACGAAAGCTCAATGCGAAATCCAGAGAGCTGTCCGACCGCTATGGCATCCGCTACTTAGGGCGTCGGGAGGAGAATGTGAAGTATCTGATTCTGGAAAGGGTGTCCGATACTTCCGATACGTGCGATATTTCTGGCACCCCACCCGGTGCCTGATTATCGCACCAATCGCACATACCGCACAAATTGACTTCGCCGAAATATTCGGCGAAGTTGTGCCACCGCAAACTTTACAAAATAAACCGCCATGCTGTACAATGACCGTGACGAAACACATTGTGCCAGCGGAAAGGAGTTCAATGGCAAAGAAAAGAACCAACGGCGAAGGTCACATTCGCCAGCGCAAAAACGGCCTTTGGGAGTGCACCATCATGGATGGGTTCCAGCCCAACGGCAAACGCAAGTACAAAAGCTTCTACGGCAACACCCAGTCGGAAGTCAAGAAAAAGATGCGGGCCTACCTCTGTGCAAAGGAAGAGGGCGTGATTCTCGCCCATGAGTATACCTTCAGCGAGTGGGCAGAGCTGTGGTTTGAAAACCATAAGGATAACATCCAGTCCACCACACAGGAGAGCTACCGCTACACCCTGCGGATTCTGGAAAGTCATTTCGGCAGACGCAAGCTCGATCAGATCAAAGCCTATGACATTGAGCAATTTCTGAAACAGCTTCGCCAGAGCAAGGCCTCCAATTCCCGGATCTCCCAATGCCGGGGGATGCTGTTTCAGATCTTCAACAAGGCGGTTGCCAACGATCTGCTGAACAAGAATCCCGCAGCCTATGCGGACAAGATGCGAAAGGCACGGCCCAAGCCGAAGGAGGCTTTCACCACCCGGGAAGTCCAGCTCCTTCTGGACAAGCTGCCCCAGAACAAAATCGGCTGGAGCATCCGGCTGATGCTGGGAACGGGAATGCGAACCCAGGAGCTGCTGGGACTGGAACCCCGGCACATCGCCGACGACGGCTCCGCCATCACCATCGAGCAGGCGGTGTGCATGGACAAGGGCACAGCGACGCTGGGGAGCCCTAAATCCTTTGACAGCTACCGCAGCATCCCGGTTCCCGAAAACCTCCGCTGCTATGCAATGCTGCTCCGGGATACGCCGGACAAATTCATCTGGGAATCTCCCAGAAAGCCGGGGATGCCTTGCAATCCATCTACCTTCCGAACCCAGTTTCAGAAGGCAGTGAAGGGGGTGGAGGAGGTTCGGGTTCTGACGCCCCACAGCTGCCGACACACCTATGTTTCTCAAATGCAGATGCTGGGTGTTGACCTGGCAACCATCCAGAGCATCGTGGGACATGCCGATGTGGACATGACAAAGCACTATCTGCACGTGCAGGAGCCGGTGAAATTGGCGGCAATCGAGAAGTTTTCCAGTGCCTTTTCCGGGGGAAAAGCCCCGGATTTGGACGTATTGGACCACATAGAACCGTTGTAATTCCGGTACGATTCCGGTACGGTGAGTAACGCCAACCGGGGTGTAACGCCCCGGTTCGGAAAATACGGATTATACAGCGATTATTCACGATTACAACAAGAAAAAGTCCTGAAAACCGATGGTTTTCAGGACTCGTGGTGGAGATAAGCGGGATCGAACCGCTGACCTCTTGAATGCCATTCAAGCGCTCTCCCAGCTGAGCTATACCCCCAAATAGGACTGCAATCTCTGATTGCATGATGTATTATAACAAACGAATCCGAAAAAAGCAATAGTTTTTTTCGGTTTTTCTTTTTTCTTCTGTTTTAACAGAAAAGTTGACAGTTTTTTTCATATCATGGTATAATTTAGTTAAAGTAATTATTTATAGGAAGAGAGGGCGATGGCAGTGTATAAAAGAGCGATATCGGGGTTGTTGTTTTTTGCGATCATACTATCGGCTGCGGCAGTGGTCTGCGCCGAAGACGGACCAACAAAGTCAAACAATATCGGAAAAAACAATTATGCCGATTTTAGTTCAACAGTGAAATCCTATCTTGTTGCACAAAAAGACGGTTCATTTATGCGCGTAGAGGCGATCAACGGGCAGGTCGTTATTGAGACATATTCTTCGGAACTGCAATTCGAAAGCGCCCTTTTGCTGAAATATGAACTGCCACTGTTTGGAGGCTTTTACGAAGGTACAGACAGCTTTTTCCTTGTTTTCGGGCAGGAGAATCCGGCAGAGGATGATGCTACGGAGGTAATCCGCGTTGTAAGATACGATAAAAGCTGGAACCGGCTCAGTGCGGCGTCCTTGTACGGTGCAAATACGGCAATCCCGTTTGAAGAGGGAAGCCTGCGAATGGTGCAGAGCGGTGACTTATTGTATATTCACACCTGCCATGAAATGTATCACCTCCTGAATGGGATTAACCAGCAGGCAAACCTTATGCTGGCTGTCCGAATTTCTACAATGGAGGTTGAAGAATGCTTTGACTCGGTTGGCGATTTCTCCGACGGATATGTTGGCCGCTCGTTCAATCAGTTTATAGCGGCGGATGAAGATGCGATTCTCTCGGTCAATCATGGAAATGCTTATCCTCGTGCCGTTGTTCTGAGCCGTTACGCATTGAAAACGGAAGAAAGTATATTTGCCAACAACTGCGTTTCCGTAGAGACGCTGCCCATTGCCGGAGAGTCCGGAGATTATAATACGGGGACAAGTGTGGGCGGATTTGAGGTGTCTGCGACATCTTACCTGATTGCCGGTAATTCGGCAGATCGGGCAGTAAATGAAAATATGAATGCTGTAAGGAATATTTTTGTAACATCTACGTTAAAAACACGTTTTTCTGCCGACGGAACAAGGTGTATTTGGATTACAAACTATCCGACGGATGACAGCAGCTATTTCGGCCAGGTATCTACGCCGCATATTGTGACTGTAGAGAATGGCTTTTTATTGTTGTGGACGGTAAAAGGGCGGCTGAATTATGTGTTTTTGGATGACAATGGCGATATGATTGGAGAAATTATGTCCGCAGACGCTGCGCTGTCCGACTGCAAGCCGATTGTTGCGGACGGTGCGGTATACTGGTACTGCACACAAAACAGTGCGCCCGTGTTCTATTGCATTGATCCTGAGAAACCTGAGACGGTGACGGAGATACCGACGGAGCAGCAGGAGCAAGAGGAGCCGACACAGCCGACAGAAGAAACAGGTATCATGCCGTATTCTGAGCAAGAGCATGAGGAAATCTGCCCCAGCCGATTCTTTTCGGATGTTCCGGGTGTGGACTACTGGGGGCATGAGGGGATCGACTTCGTTGTTGAAAACGAGCTGTTTAACGGTATGAGCGCAACGACTTTTGAGCCTGACACGCCGATGACACGGGCAATGCTGGTGACCGTCCTTTGGCGCGCTGCCGGTATGCCGAGGCAGGGAACAAACCCGTTTTATGATGTTCCGGAAAATGTCTGGTTTACGGACGCGGTCAAATGGGCAAGCGACTGCAATCTCGTCAATGGTATGCAAGAGGGGAAATTCTGTCCGCAGGAGAATATAACCAGAGAACAAATGGCTGCAATCCTTTACCGCTACGCACAATACAATGCGCAGGACGTTTCCGGCATGGCTGATCTTTCGGCTTTTCCGGATGAGCTGACGGTGAGCGGCTGGGCAGAAAATGCAATGTGTTGGGCTGTGGCAAAGGGAATTATCGGTGGTTTGCAGACAGGAGAAACGACAATCCTTCTGCCGCAGGGCAACGCGACCCGTGCTCAGGTTGCAACTATCTTGATGAGATTTTTACAGGAGTAAAAGATGGATTTAAAGGAAAACCTGTTTGCGATGCAGGATCTTGCCTATCGGGAGTTTATTTATCCATTGGTACCGACCGTCCCGCCGGAACGGATTATTGGAATTCGCACACCGCTTCTTCGGAAGCTTGCCAAAGAAGTGAAGAAGAGCCCCGAGATAAAGCAGTTTTTGCAGCGGCTTCCGCATTGGTATTATGAAGAAGACTTCCTTCAGGCGTTTCTGATAGAGCAGATACGCGATTATTCTGATTGTATAGAAGCGTTGAATGCATTTTTGCCGTATGTGGATAACTGGGCGGTTTGCGACAGTATGTCGCCCAAAGTGCTCGGAAAGCACCGACAGGAGCTTTTGCAGGAAATTGTGCTCTGGTTGAAATCGACGCACACATACACGATTCGCTTTGGCATAAAAATGCTGATGACATGGTATTTAGATGATGCGTTTGCTCCGGAATATCCGCAGCTGGTTAGTTCGGTTATTTCCGAGGAATACTATGTGAATATGATGATCGCGTGGTATTTTGCCACGGCGCTTGCAAAGCAGTACGAAGCCGTTCTGCCGTTTTTGCAAGAGAACCGGCTTTCAAAATGGGTGCATAACAAAACGATTCAGAAAGCCGTGGAGAGTTATCGAATCACTTCGGAACAAAAGGCCTATTTACGGACATTGCGCAGAAAGTAGTCAGACATATCACCGGAAAGTCCAACCGAGACGGGGTATATAACCGGCGCATCAGAGGATTCCGAAATATATATAGAAGGGAATGTGTTTTTTGTGCAACCGCACTTCTAAAATGCTTGCGTTTTAAAAAGGAGTGTGATAAAATACACGTCATAAAAAATTCTTATGAAAGAAAAAGGCATAAAAGAGTAGAAGTCGAAAGGAGTATTACGATGAACCAGAAGCATCTGTTTACCGGCGCAGCAACAGCGATTGTTACTCCGATGAAGGAATCCAAAGTGGATTACGACAGCTTTGGCAGGATGATCGATTTTCAAATTGAATCTGGTATCAAGGCGCTGATTGTTTGTGCAACGACCGGTGAGGCTCCGACGCTTTCGGATGATGAGCATTGCGAAACCGTTGCCTATGCGGTTCGGCGAGCAAACGGGGCAGTGCCGATCATTGCCGGTACCGGCTCAAACGATACCGCTCATGCGGTGATGATGTCAAAACGTGCGGCAGATGATGGAGCAACAGCAGTGCTCTGTGTTACGCCCTATTATAATAAGCCGACGCAGACCGGCTTGATCCGCAGCTTTTCCGCAATTGCGGACGGCTCTCCGGTTCCGGTGGTTCTTTACAATGTCCCCTCCAGAACAAGTGTGAATATTGAACCGGAGACCTATGGCGTATTGGCGGATCATCCGAATATCTGCGCAATTAAAGAAGCCAACGGAAATCTCAGTAAAATCATGGATACCTTCCGTATCGTCGGCGACCGGCTGGATATTTATTCCGGCAATGACGACCAGATCGTTCCGATCCTTGCGCTGGGCGGCAAGGGCGTTATTTCCGTACTTTCCAATGTAATGCCGAAGGAAACCGTGGAAATGTGCGACCGCTTTTTCCGCGGCGACCTGAAGGGCAGTATGCAGATGCAGCTTGACTATCTGCCCCTGATTCATCTTCTGTTCAGTCAGACCAATCCGATCCCTGCAAAGGCGGCACTTGCTGCAATGGGATTGTGTGAAGACTGTTTGCGTCTGCCGCTGACACCGATGGAGGAACCGATGCGCAGCAAGCTTTACGAGGAAATGCGGAAGCTGAATCTGATTTAAGCGAGGAAGCAATCATGATATTTATGGTTCATGGTGCCTGCGGATATATGGGCACTGAAATGATAAAGCAGATTAGGCACCATTTTCCGGATGCGGAAATTGTTCCGGTCGATTCCTGCCAGACGTGCGCGGATGTTTATCATGCACCGTCGGAGTATCGCGGCAGGGTAGATTGTATTGTGGATTTTTCCCATCACAGCGCAACGAAGAAGCTGACAGATTACGCCGTTGCGGTGCAAGCTCCGCTGGTGATCGCTACCACCGGACAGACACCGGAGGAACGAACGATGATTGCCTGCGCCGCGCAAAGCATCCCCGTATTCTTCGCAAGCAATTTTTCTATCGGTGTCGCGGTGCTGCTGCGAATTGCAAAGGAAGCGGTAAAGGCCTTTCCGGATGCGGACATTGAGATCGTAGAAGCGCATCACAACCACAAGGTCGATGTGCCGAGCGGAACGGCACTGACGCTTGCAAAGGCGATACAAAGTGTCCGGGAAAATGCGAAATTGAATATCGGCCGACACGAAAACGGCAAGCGTGAAAAAAACGAGATCGGTATTCATTCCCTCCGCATGGGGAATATCGCCGGTGTACATGAAATTCATATTTGCACCCCGACGCAGACATTGACGCTGAAGCATGAGGCGCATGACCGCGCATTATTTGCCGAGGGAGCGATTGAAGCAATAAAGTTCCTGATCGGACAGCCGGCAGGACTTTATGATATGGAAAAAATGTATACGATAAAGGAGGAAAAACGATGACGGTTAGAATTGGAATTATGGGCTACGGCAATCTTGCCCGCGGAGTGGAAGCGGCGATTGGCCAGAATGAAGACGCAAAGCTTGTTGCGGTTTTTTCCCGCCGCGATCCAAAGAGCCTTTGCATAGCCACGGAGAATGTGCCGGTTGTTTCGGCAGATGCTGTAGCGGATTATGCTGATAAAATCGACGTTCTGGTGCTCTGCGGCGGCAGCGCAACAGATCTTCCGAAGCAGACAGCAGAATATGCAAAACTGTTCAATGTGGTAGACAGCTTTGATACCCATGCGAATATCCCGGAACATTTTGCACAGGCAGACGCAAGTTCCAAGGCAGCCGGGAAAATCAGTTTGATCTCCTGCGGCTGGGATCCGGGTATGTTCAGCATTGCCCGCCTGTATGCAAACTGCATCCTTCCCGATGGTAAGGATTATACCTTCTGGGGCAGAGGCGTCAGCCAAGGACATTCCGATGCAATCCGCCGTATCGAGGGCGTTCTGGATGCCCGCCAGTATACGGTTCCTGTAAAGAATGCGCTTGACCAGGTCAGAGCAGGCCAGTCGCCTGAGCTTTCCGTCAGAGAAAAGCATACCCGCGAATGTTATGTTGTTGCGGCAGAGGGTGCGGATCTGAGCCGCATCGAGCGTGAAATCAAGACGATGCCGCATTATTTTGACGAATATGATACGACCGTACATTTCATTTCGATGGAGGAAATGCGGAAAAACCACAGCGGTATTCCACATGGCGGTTTTGTTATCCGCAATGGCTGCACCGGCTTCCAAAAGGAAAACAAGCATACAATTGAGTATCGTCTGCAACTGGATTCCAACCCGGAATTTACCGGCAGTGTGCTGGTTGCGTGTGCCAGAGCGGTGTATCGCATGAACTGCGAGGGGCAAAGCGGCTGCAAAACGCTCTTTGATGTTCCGCCTGCCTATCTCAGCCCGCTGAGCGCAGACGAGCTTCGCGCAAAGCTGCTGTAATCCCTGCAAGGGAAGTTGTCAGGAAGTCCTCGGGACGAAAATCATTCTTTGGACAAAAAACGGCATAGTCATTATGGCTATGCCGTTTTTGCAAGCAAAAATCTCCCCTTCAGGGTTTCTGATACTAATTCTTAATAAAACCCTTTGGTTTTTATTAAGAAGGCACCGCTATACGCGTTGCCCTTTTGCGGCAAAAGCCACAAAAGCCGTCTCATGCAGTTCTTGACGCACCTTCGGTGCTATAAAAAGCTTTTCAAGCTTTTTATTAAGAACTGGTATGAAGGGGAGATACTGCACTTATTTCTTTATCGCATGAGATTTTGCAGATTGCCGACGGAATCATGGTTGTCTTCGTCAATAACATAGAATGATACTGGAATCTGATAAAAAGGTTTTGAACCTTTTTATCAGATTCCAGTATAATATGCAAGGGCTTAGCTGACTTTGTTCGATACTTTTAGAACACTCCGTTTTTTCGACCTTTCCCCGTAATATAGCAAGCAACCGTAGCCGCAGTGCTTTTTCGTGGCTCATAATCTCCGGTCATTCAACATGGTATCATTCTTTATCATGAAACATTTTTTCTGTCTCATACAAAAAACATCCCCCCGTGGGGCTTGCGCCGGCAAATGATCGCACTTAGAATGAAAGAGGAAAGAAAGAGAGAGGAGAGAAATCCTATGAAACAAATGTTTTCAATCAAAAACTTGGTTTTTTGCGCGCTGTGTGTTGCGCTCTGCACGGTGCTCCCGATGGCATTTCACGCAATTCCGAATGCAGGCTCGGTCTTTTGCCCGATGCATATTCCGGTCTTCCTTTGCGCGCTTGCCTGTGGGTGGCCGTATGGCATGGTCTGCGGCCTGATCGGACCGTTGATCTCCAGCCTGACTACCGGTATGCCGCCGGCAGCAATTTTGCCGGTTATGACCGTAGAACTTTCCGTATATGGGTTGGTTTCGGGTCTTTTGATGCGCTTTGTACATACAAAATACACCTATGCGGACATTTATATTTCCATGGTGCCGGCAATCCTAATCGGACGTATTTTCGCAGGTCTTTCAGCGGCATTTATTTTCGGCAGCAAGAGCATTACATCCATCGGCGCATGGGTAACCTCCTATTTTGTAACAAATCTACCCGGAACGGCAATCCAGCTTGTGCTGATTCCGCTGCTTGTAATTGCATTGATGAAAATGCGGCTGATACCACAGCGCTACCCGAGAAAAAGTGACAAATGAATCAGGAAAAGATTGTACGATTCTTTGATCGATGCGCGCCTGAATGGGACACCGGTCTGGTTCGCAAAGAGGAAATCATTGCTGAAATTCTGGATCACGGCGGAATTCGTGCGGGAATCGATGTGCTGGACGTTGCTTGCGGCACGGGCGTTTTGTTTTCCGATTATCTCAAGCGCGGTGTTCACCATGTCACTGCGATTGACATTTCCCCGGAAATGGTAAAACGCGCAGCGGAAAAGTTTCCGAATGCACCGATCGGCGTCATCTGCGGAGATGTGGAAACGGCAGCTTTTGACAGAAAATTTGATGCCGTAATGGTTTATAATGCCTTCCCGCATTTTCCGAATCCGAAACGGCTGGTTGAGGTTCTTGCCGCCAATTTGAAGCAGGGCGGATGTCTGACGATTGCACATGGAATGAGCAGAGATCAGATCAATTCCCATCATAGCGGCGCTGCCTCTGCGGTGTCTATGCAGTTAATGGAAGCGCAGCAGCTTGCACAGCTTATGCTGCCGCTATTTGAAATGGATGCAGTGATCTCAAATGATAAAATGTATCTGGTTACAGGCATAAAAAAATAGGAAATACGCTTCCGAAGAAAAATACGCACCCCATTTGTCAGACAAGTATGATATACTTGTTGTGAGAAATGGGGTGCTCTTTCTATGCCGACCGACATAACGGCGCTCAGGGCAGGCAGGGAAAAACGGGCCGCAAACGGAGCTGGTTCTCCCGAACTTGGGGGCGGAAAACCTATAGAATTGACACATATTCCTGAATCCCCCGCCTATCTTGCAGCGGGAAAAACTGATACAATATTTCTGAGGTGAATGATATGCTTCGAATGGAGATTGCGTTGTTCCTTGTGCTGGCCTTTATGGAGGCTTTGGCTCAAATTGATAATTTGCAGCCGGATATCGTTATTATGGATATCAACATACCCATTATGAATGGCCTGAAGGTCATACAGCTCAGCCGAATCAAACACCCGAATACCGCTTTTGTGATCGTTTCCGGCTACGATGATTTTTCCTACTGCCGTGAGGCTCTGCGCCTGCAAATTACGGATTATATTCTCAAACCCGTAAATTACGAGGAGTTCGGCACCTGTATCGACAATCTGAAGATTTCTCTGTTTGAGCAGCGTGTATCGGCGGAGGACAGTCCGGAAAAACAGGAGGAGCGGACAATCAGCGGCATTACCAGGTATTTGCAGGAGCATTTGGCGGAGGAAATGAGTCTTTCTGTTTTGGCGGAGGAGTTTCACTTGAATCCGCAGTATATCAGTCAGCTCTTTAAGAATGAAATCGGGGTCAATTTCCTGTCCTATCTGACCAATATCCGCATGGAAAAGGCCAAAAAGCTGCTGCTTTCTACCTCCCTTTCCGTTGCGGAGGTGGCGGAGCAGTCGGGTTATGGAGACTATCGGGTGTTTACCAAGGTGTTTAAAAAGAACGAGGGCATTACGCCCTCTCAGTACCGGCGGGATTTCTTTTGAGACATCGGAATGTGAGAAAGGCGTAAATCGGGAGCGAATATGAAATGGCTGAATGTTTATGGACTGGTTTTTATTGCAGTCATTATGATACCCAATATCGTCTTTGCCTTGAAGTGCAAAGACGACTTTCAAAATAAGTGGAACAATCACGCCGTCGAGATCATCGAACAAGTGGGTAGATTTGGTTGCTTTGGGTTTATGATAATCAATATTCCGGGGACTTGGTTCGGATGGTGGTCCGACGGGGTGTTTGCTCTATACTTGATTGTTGATGCGATATTGGTAGTGATTTACTGTGCAATTTGGATTGTCTGCTTTCAGAAGAACCGTGTTTTTAGAGCGTTGGCGCTGTCTGTGATTCCTTCCGTTTTGTTCCTCTTCAGCGGGCTTATGAGCAGATCCATACTATTGACGATTGCATCCGTTTTATTTGCACCAAGTCATATTATGATTTCATATAGAAATGCAAAATGAAATGTTGTCTCCGCGCTGCTTTTGCCGAAAATGCGTCGGTCAATGGGGCGTGAAGCTATAAAACAGACACATTCCGCTGCAAAATACACCTACCGGTCTGGCTATGATTATGGTATAATCAGGACGAAGAGATCAAAAAGGAAAAGAGGAAGCGTCAAAGAATGGAAAAGAGACTTTATAAATCCAATAAGAATAAAATGATCGACGGCGTTTGCGGCGGTGTCGCGGAGTATTTCAATCTCGACCCCACCTTGGTGCGGCTCGGATGGGTAGTATTCTGCGCTCTGGGCGGCTGCGGCATTCTGGCTTATATTATTGCTGCCATTATCATCCCCCGTAATCCGTTAGAATAATAGACAGGAGGAATATGCTTTGGAAAACATCATTGAAATTTCACATTTGAACAAATGCTTCGGCGAAGTACGGGCAGTACAGGATCTGAGCTTCTGTGTAAAAGAAGGCGAGCTGTTCGCTTTCCTGGGAATCAACGGTGCGGGAAAATCCACCACCATCAACATTATGTGCGGACAGCTTGACAAAGACGCGGGAACAGTAAAAATCGGCGGTGTCGATCTGGACACGGATCCGGACAGCATCAAACGGAACCTCGGCGTGGTATTCCAGAATTCCGTGCTGGATAAAGACCTTTCCGTGCAGGACAATCTGCAAAGCCGCGCAGCGCTTTACGGCATTCAGGGGAAAGCTTTTCGGCAGCGGCTGGCGGAGCTGGCTGAGCTTCTGGAATTTAAAGATTTGCTGAAGCGCTGTGTAGGGAAGCTCTCCGGCGGTCAGCGGCGCAGAATCGACATTGCTCGGGCACTGCTTCACCGACCTGAGATTCTGATTCTCGACGAGCCTACGACGGGTCTTGATCCTCAGACAAGAAGTACGCTGTGGCGTGTTGTAGACGACTTGCGGAAAAATGAAGGCATGACGGTGTTCCTTACGACCCACTACATGGAGGAGGCTGCCGATGCGGACTATGTGGTGATTCTGGATAGCGGACGCATTGTTGCGGAAGGAACGCCTCTGACGCTGAAAAATACATATACCGGCGATTTCATCACCCTTTACGGCGTGGAAGAAGAACAAATCAAGAGACTGAATGCGCCTTATGAAGCGATCAGGGAGGCCTATCGCGTCTCCGTTCCCAATACGGCTGCGGCGACGGAATTGATCCTGAAATATCCGGAGATTTTTCAGGATTACGAGATCACTAAGGGAAAAATGGATGATGTTTTTCTTTCGGTCACAGGGAAGAAGCTGGTGGGAGGTTCAGAAAAGTGATAATCCGAGATTTTTTGTGCGGCAGAAAGTGCAACATGGAAAAGGAGTGTGCGATATGATCGGACTGGGCGCGCTGATCCGGCGCAACACAAAGTTATATTTTAAGGACAAAGGAATGTTTTTTACCTCTCTGATTACGCCCTTGATCCTTTTGGTACTGTACGGCACCTTTTTGAGCAATGTCTATGAGGACAGCTTCCGCAGTGCTCTGGAAGCAGCGGGCGCTACGGCGCCCGAAAAGCTGATCGGCGGCTGCGTCGGCGGCGAGCTGGTTTCTTCGCTGCTGGCGGTGAGCTGCGTGACCGTGGCTTTCTGCTCAAATCTTCTGATGGTGCAGGATAAGATTTCCGGAGCGCGGCGGGACTTGACCATCGCACCCGTGCGTTCCGGCACTTTGGCGCTGAGCTACTATCTGTCCACGCTGCTGTCTACCTTGCTGATCTGTTTCGCAGCCACGGGAGTCTGTCTTGGGTATCTGGCCTATAGCGGATGGTATCTGACAGTCGGGGATGTGGCGGCGCTGTTTCTGGACGTTGTGCTGCTGGTGCTGTTTGGCACGGCGCTGTCCTCCTGTATCAATTTCCCTCTGTCCACCAACGGGCAGGCCTCCGCTGTCGGAACGATCATCAGCGCAGGCTACGGCTTTATCTGCGGAGCCTATATGCCCATTTCTCAGTTCTCTGAGGGATTGCAGAAGGCAATATCCTTCCTGCCCGGCACTTACGGCACATCCCTGCTGCGCAATCATTCATTACAGGGCGTGTTTCAGGAAATGACGGCACAGGGCTTCCCGAGAGAAGTGGTTGAGGCCATTCGTGACAGTGTGGACTGCAACATCTATTTCTTCGGAGACAAGGTGTCGATTTCTGCCATGTATTTGGTGCTGATTGCTGCGACCGTGGTTGCCGTGGGACTGTATGTATTGATGAACGTCCTTTCCGGCAGAAGAAAAACACACCACAAAAAACGCCTCATTTCAAAATGATGAGCCATGGACGGAAATTACATAAGAAAAGAGCTTCTCGAACGTTTTTACAAGCAATGAAAACTGACAAATAGAGAGAAAACTCTCAGGAGGACATCTGCTATGCTGAAAATCG
>SAMEA3663296__coassemble_601_pt1 | contig 13053 bp, 9 predicted proteins | sample SAMEA3663296__metabat2_high_PE_018 | metagenome-assembled genome bin SAMEA3663296 (sample SAMEA3663296) | pig gut metagenome | biome: pig gut; feature: pig-associated habitat; material: faeces | place: China | collected 2013
GCTCTGCGGCAGGCTTCTCCGGTGACGACCGTCTGACGGGAGCCGGAGGTATCGCCGGAGTCCGGCGCAATCCAGGTGTTGCTGCGCTCATAAACGATATCGTCGCGCTGAAGATCGGTGTTGGAAACGACCATCTGAACCAGAACGGTGCCGAGCCCCTGACCGATGCAGGAGGCACCGGAATAGATGTGCAGCTTTTGATCCTCCTCGACGATCAGTTTGCAGCGGCCCCAGTCGGGAAGACCGACACCGACACCGGAATTCTTCATCGCGCATGCCAGACCGACAGGCTTTCCGGCGGCAGTTGCTTCGTCATAGTAGGGCTTGACTGCCTCAAGCGTTTCCACCAGACCGGTAGAAGCGTCTACGATCTGACCGTTCGGGAGAACACCGCCCGGACGGATTGCGTTGCGGTAACGAATCTCCCACGGACTGATGCCGATAAGATCGGCCATCATGTTCATCAGGCTTTCAATCGCAAAGCAGGTCTGCGTGACGCCGAATCCGCGGAAAGCACCCGCGGGAGGATTGTTGGTATAGTAGGAGGTGCCTTCAATTTCAAAATTTTCATAAGCGTAGGGTCCCGCGGCATGGGTGCAGGCGCGTTCCAGAACGGGGCCGCCCAGAGAGGCAAAGGCACCGGTATCGGAGCAGACCTTTGCCTTGACGCCTTGAATGATGCCGTCTTCGTTGCAGCCGATTGTAAAGTCCATTTCAAAGCGATGGCGCTTCGGATGAATCAGAAGGGATTCCTTTCGGGAGAGGGCAACCTTGACCGGACGGCGTGTGCAGTAGGCAATCAGGGCGGCGTGGTGCTGCACGGACATATCCTCCTTGCCGCCGAAGCCGCCGCCGACAAGTGCATTCTGCACTTTGATTTTATCGGTACCGAGCATCCGCCGGCATTCATGGAGGGTCGTGTGCGTAGACTGGTCGGAGGAATAGATCATGACATTGTCATCTTTGTCAAGCAAGGCAACGGCACATTCCGGCTCAAGGAAGGCGTGCTCCGTCCACGGTGTTTCAAAGTGACCGGAGAGCACATATTTTGCGTTTTGGATCGCGCCCTCGGCATCACCGCGGGAGACGTGCTTATGCGCCTGAATGTTGTTGGACATATGCTCAAAGACGAGCGGCGCATCCGCAGCGGCAGCCTGCTGGATGCTGTTGACGGGAATCATCGGCTCGTACTGGACTTTTACCAGCTTTTTGCCCTTTTCAAGCGCTTCCCGCGTTTCGGCAACCACCAGCGCAATCGCGTCGCCCAAATAATGCGTCAGCGCGCCGACAGGCACCAGTGTGTATTGATCGTGTTCGATGTGACCGATCAGATTTTCACCGGGGATATCCTCCGCGGTCAGGACGGCAATGACACCGGGAACCTTGAGCGCAAGCGATTTGTCGATAGAAAGCACACGGGCGCGGGCATACTTGCTGCGGACAGCAGAGCCATAGCACATTCCTTCCGGATAAATGTCATCCGGATACTGGCCGTAGCCGAGCACTTTTTCTTCCACGTCAATGCGCTGTACATTGGAGCCGAGCTTCCAGTCTGTCGTGGAGGGAAGCGGAATTTTTCCGTCGCGGAAAATCTTTGCTGCCAGACGGATGGCGGCGATAATTTTTACATATCCGGTGCAGCGGCAGTAGTTGTTCCGAATTGCGAAACGGATCTGCTCCTCCGTCGGGTCGGCACACTTGTCGAGCAGACTTTTGGCGCACAGAACCATGCCCGGAATACAGAAGCCGCACTGAACGGCTCCGGCTTCACCGAAGGCAAAGGTAAAGACAGCCTTTTCAAAGTCGGAAAGACCTTCAACGGTCAGCACGTGCTTGCCGTCCAATCGATCGGTATCGGGAATGCAGGCGCGGCAGGGCTCGCCCTCGATTAAAACGGTGCAGGCACCGCAGGCACCCTCACTGCAGCCGTCTTTGGCAGAGGTGATATGCAGCTCGTCTCGCAGAAAGCGCAGGAGCTTTTGATTTTTTTGAACGGTAATTTCGTTGCCGTTGAGAAAAAATGTAGACATATTGCAAGATTCCTTTTCGTGTTTATGCACAAATTATGTTGAAAGAATCCTTACTTTTTTGGGGCTTAAATACATTATACAATAATACGCCCTGTCCTGCAAGGATAGGGCGTTGTTTTTTTTGAAAAAAGAAGTCAATATGTAATGTAACATGTATTGCTATGAAATTGTTCGACGATAACGAACGAGAAAAGAATGAAATCGGATGAAAAAGAGTGCCAAGTTAAGACGTTTTTCGTCAGACAGGGGGAAAGAAAGACGGCGTTTTGTGTTGCACCTGTTCGTCCATTGCAAACGGTCAAAAATTTTCAAACGGCGTGTGCGCGTTCATGCACAAAAGAGTCGTGTGCTTTTACGCGAACGGCATTTGGATTATTTCTGCCCGAGCAGGAATTCCATTGCCATGCGGTAGCCCTCAAAGCCGAAGCCCTTGAAGGTCTTCTGGCAGGCCATGCCGGGATAGGAGATATGGCGAAAGGCTTCCCGTGCGTCTACATCGGACAAATGCACCTCAACGGCGGGAAGAGCGACAGCTTTGAGCGCGTCTAAGAGCGCGACGGAGGTGTGCGTATAGGCGGCGGGGTTGATGACGATGCCGTCAAATTTGCCATAAGCCTCCTGAATCCAATCGACCAGATCGCCCTCGTGGTTGCTCTGGCGCACTTCTACCGTGCAGCCAAGCGCGGCGGCACATTCGTTCAGAAAAGATACGAGATCCGCATAGGTTTTTCTTCCATAGATTTCCGGCTCGCGGATACCGAGCATATTCAGATTCGGCCCGTTCAAAATCAAAAGCTTCATGTCGTTTCTCCTTCCTGCCTGATTGCTTTTAAAATTGCTCCGACAGCATCTCGCGGCGCGGCATCGTTCTGCACAATTCGGTCGCAGAAGGATTCATAGAGCGCTTTGCGCTGTGCATAGAGCTCCTGCATCGGCGTGGACTGACTGATCGGACGGCCATCGGTGGGAAGACTCGACAGCTTGCGCCTGAGCCATAGGATCGTTCCGTTTTGATGCAGCAGAGGAGCGTTTTCGGGACGTGTTACGCAGCCGCCGCCGGTCGCAATCACGCAGCCGGAGTGTTTTCCGAGCTGTGAGAGAACTTTGGTTTCCTGCGCACGAAATGCCGCTTCACCGTACTTGGAGAAAAAGGTAGGAATGTCGCATCCGACGGCTTTTTCAATTTCCGCGTCGGCATCCACGAACGGGCGGCCAAGCTCCTGCGCCAGCAGTTTGCCGACCGTACTTTTGCCGCAGCCGGGCATTCCGATGAGAATGATGTTCTGCATTTGCGAGGATAGTTTACATAATATCTCCTCGCAGCGGCTGTCGGGGATTTTTTTATCCGTAAAAAGCTCGGCGGCACGTTTTGCCTGTGCCACAAGCATGGAAAGTCCGTTTTCTGCGCGGATGGATCGGGCCTGCGCGTCGAGCAGAAGCTGCGTACGGGCGGGATTGTAGATCAGATCGAGTACGCATCGCAGCTTCGGAAGCAGGGATAGATCGACAAGACGCTGCCCGTTATTGGGATACATTCCCACGGGGGTTGCATTGACGGCGAGCACCGCGTCAGAATGCAGCGGCAGCGTGTCATAGCTGTTTTCACCGTGACGGGAGAGCGCAACAACCTTTGCTCCGCAGGCGCGCAGAACCTCCTGCACGGTCAGGGAGGCACCGCCGGTGCCGAAAACAAGCGCCTTTTCTCCGGGGCGGATGCCGCCGTTACGGGCAAGCAGCCACGAAAAACCGTCATAATCGGTATTGTCGCCGTAGAGCGTGCCGTCTGCACGCCGCAAAAGCGTGTTCACACTGCCCATGCGCCGTGCGGTTTCCGAAAGCTCCGAGCAAAACGGAATAACCGATTTTTTATACGGAATCGTTACATTTAAGGCGTCAAACGAGCCGCTTTTCAAAAAAACTTCCAGTTTCTCCGGCGCGATTTCGAACAACGCATAGGAATAATCACCCAAAAGCGCGTGAATCTGCGGCGAATAGCTGTGCCCCAAATGTTCTCCGAGCAGACCGCAGCGCATTATACGACCTCCGAATAGCTGCCGAGGTATTTGAATTCTTCGCAGAAGCTGCCGATATCGCACATGAGCTGGACAAATTCATCGGAATAGACCGAGGTTTCCAGATCCAGATAGAACAGGAATTCAAAGTCGCGGTCGGGCAGGGGACGGCTTTCCAGCTTCAGCAGATTGATGCCGAGAGCGTACAGCCGCGCAAGAACCTTATAAAGCGAGCCGGGCTTATGCGGCAGAACGAGCATCAAAGTGGTGCGGTCTGCGCCGGGGTAGATTTCAGGCTGCTTGGAGATGCAGATGAAACGGGTATGGTTGTTGCCGACATCCTGCACACCGGAACGGAGAATGTCAAGACCGTAAAGCTCCGCGCAAAATCTGGAGGACAGGGCGGCAACGTCCTTACGCTCCGAAGCGGCCACGGTCTGCGCCGCAACGGCGGTGTTTTCGCAGCGGGTGATTTTGATATCACCGAGCGTTTTTAAGAATTCGGCGCATTGGGAAATTGCCTGTTCATGGGAGAAAACCTCATGAATTTCGGTGCTGCCGGGCTTTGCAAGCAGGCAGTGGTCGACCTTGAGCCGCACCGAGCGGACAATGGAGAAATTGTGCGATACCATCAGATCGTATACACGCTTGACCGAGCCTGCGGTGCTGTTTTCTATGGGCAGGATGCCGTAGCGGCAGAAGCCGGCTTCAATGGCGGAAAAGACACCCTCAAAGGAGCGGAAGTACTGAATGTTCGGCGCGGCAAAAAGGCGTTCGCAGGCAAGCTGAGAGTAGGCACCCTCGACGCCCTGACAGGCAACGCTTGCCGAACGCGGAAACAGCTTCGGCGTGTTTTCAATGGCATCTGCAATGCGCTCGTAAAGCTCTGTGCGGCTGCCGCGTGCCTGATAGGTGCGGCTGAGCTCAAACAGAAGCGAGTAGAGCACACGCAGATAAGATTGCAGCTCCTCCCGTGTTTTGCCGCTCAGATCTGCCAGCTTTTCGCGTTCGCGGCTTGCCTGCATAATCGGAAGGTCGTGTTCCTTTTTGTATGCGGCGATCTGTGCGGCAACGTCCATGCGCTGCTGAAACAGACGGACGATCTCATCATCAATCTGATCAATTTGGTCTCGATAATCCTTCAGTTCCATTTTTTTCCCTCCAAAAATACATCCAAAATTGCAATCGCTGCCGCGGCTTCTACACAGGGAAGTGCCCGCGGAACAATGCAGGGGTCATGACGCCCCTGAATTTTAAGGGTGGTGGCGGTGCCGTCAAAACGGACGGTTTCCTGCGGCCGCGAAATGGACGGCGTGGGCTTGATGGCGATGCGGAAAATCAGGGGCATCGCGTTTGTAATGCCGCCCAGAATACCGCCTGCGTTGTTGGTTTTCGTGCGGAAAGCACCACTGTCATCCAAGCAGAACGGGTCGTTGTGTACGCTTCCGCGCATACCGGCACAGGCAAAGCCGCTGCCGAATTCCACACCCTTTACGGCAGGAATGCCAAACAGGATCTGTGACAGGCGGTTTTCCATTCCGCCGAACATCGGCTCGCCCAGACCGACCGGAAGTCCGGTTACGGCACATTCGATTACCCCCCCGACGCTGTCGCCGTCCGATCTGGCAGCGGCGATCTCCTCGAGCATGGCGCTCCACGCTTCGGGCTTTACGGTATAGCCGTTTTCCAAGGAAAAGTTGGGATGAACCGCGTCAAAGCGGTCATCCTCCGCCTGACCGATGCGCAGAATGTGCGCACCGATGTGAATGTTTTGGGCTTGCAGATATTGCAGGCACAGACCGCCGGCAATACACAGCGGCGCAGTCAGACGGCCGGAAAAATGTCCGCCGCCGCTGAGGTCTGTGCTGTCGCCGTATTTTTCACGGGAAACCCAGTCGGCGTGAGCCGGACGGGGTGTCTCCGTTAAGTTTACATAATCCTGAGAGTGAACATTAGTATTTTGAATGATTGCAGCGATCGGAGCGCCGCAGGTTTTTCCGCCGGAGAAGCCGGAAAGAAACTCCGGCCGGTCGGCTTCTCGGCGCGGTGTGGTAAATGCACCCTGTCCGGGCGCACGCCGCGAAAGAAACTGCTGCAATGCCTCAAAATCCGGGGCAAAGCCCGACGGGAAGCCGTCCATGCACATGCCGATGGCAGGGGCGTGGGACTGCCCGAAAATCATCAGCTTGAGTGCGGTTCCGAATGTGCTGCTCATAATTATTTCCTCCTGTATCGATGGAAAATCAGGTTGCTTGTCAAATAGAGAATCAGGTTGCGGAATGCCTTTTCAGTTCTTCCCAGAAGTTGGGATAGGATTTCTGAACCGCTTCGGCACCGTGCAGGGTGATCGGCTGAGAACAGACCGATGAGAGAATCCCTGCCAGCATGGCGATACGGTGATCGTTGCTGCTGTCGATGGTGCCGCCGCGCAGAGCACTGCCGGTGATGTTCAGTCCGTCTGAGGTGATTTCCGCCTGACCGCCGACTGCGCGCAGTGCGTTTGCCACCGATTGCAGACGATCACTTTCCTTGATTCTGAGCCGTTCCGCGCCGAAAATGGTGGTCGTGCCCTTGGCACAAGCGGCGACGGCGGCAAGCGGCGGAACCAAATCGGGAATGTTCCGTGCGTCAATCTCGATTGCATGAAGCGCGGAGGGCGCAACGTGTACACCGAATTCATCCGAGGTGACCTCCGCGCCGAAACGGCGCAGAATTTCCAAAACTTCCCGATCTGCCTGCAAGGAGGCGGGGTTCAGACCGGTTACCGTGACGGGCGAGCTGATCGCTCCGGCGCAAAGCCAGAACGCGGCATTGGACCAGTCACCCTCCACCTCCGCCTTTCCGCAGGAGGCGTAGAAGCTGCCGGAGGGGATGTGCCAACCGGAGGGCGTACGTTCTGCGTCAATTCCGAATTGACGCAGTGCATGGATCGTCAGTTCGATGTATCCGGCGGATTCCGCCTTTGAAGTTAACATAATATCGGAATCCTCGCCCGTCAGGGGGAGGGCAAACAGCAGACCGCTGATAAATTGAGAGGAGACATCTCCGGCAATCTGATAGGTTCCGCCGCTGAGCCGTCCCTCACAGCGAAGCGTGTCCGCCGTCGGACGCGACAGACGGCAGCCGTGGCGCTCCATTTCCTCCCAAAGCGGAGAGAGCGGACGTTCGGCAAGCCTGCCATGCAGCCGGAAGGTTGCGCCAACGCCGAGGGCACCGACAACCGGAAGTAAAAATCGCAGGGTCGAGCCGCTTTCTCCGCAGTCGAGCTCCCTGTCACCGTGCGGCAGCTCCATCGGATAGACGGTGATCGTGCCGTTCATATGGGAAAAATCTGCGCCTAATGCGGCAAGGCACCGTATGGTAGCGTCAATATCGGCAGAGGTTTCCGTGCAGATGATTTTCGTGGATTGCCATGCAAGCGCCGCGCAGATCAGCAGGCGGTGTGCCTGCGACTTTGAGGCGATGGACGCGACGGTGCCGCCGATGGGGCGGGGAGAAAGGGTCAGTTCCATGGTTTGTAACCTGCCTTGATGACGGTCAGAAGCTCACTGACCGGAATTTTTTTCAGGCGACAGCTTCCGATCTGCTCCGGAACCACAATCGTTACGCTGTCACCGAGACGCTTTTTGTCAGACAACGCAGCGCTTGCGAGGTCTTCGGGAGGATAATCCGTTGCGGTCGGAAGCCCGAACTTTTCCAGAACGGATAGAATTTCGTCTTTCTGCGGGCAGAAGGCGCGGCTCATGATCGCCGTTCCGATCGCCACGGCCTGTCCGTGAGGAACGGTGTAGCCGCTGAGCGCTTCGACTGCGTGACCGATGGTGTGTCCGAGATTGAGCTTCTGCCGTTCGCCGGTGTCAAACTCGTCCCGACAGACCACGTCCCGTTTACACTCCACGCATCTTGTGATGACGTATTCGCGGTCAAAGTCCGATCCGTGTTCACGCAGGTGGGAGAAGAGGGAGGGATCGAACAAAATCGCGGTTTTGATTACCTCCGCACAGCCGTCGCGGAAAATCTCTTCCGGAAGGGTGCTGAGCACATCCGGATCGCACAGTACCAGAGACGGCTGGTGGAAGGCACCGACGAGATTTTTTCCGATCGGCAGATCAATCGCGGTTTTTCCTCCGACGGAGGAATCGACCATGGCGAGCAGTGTGGTCGGGACCTGAATGACCGGAATGCCGCGCAGGTAGGTGGCTGCGGCAAAGCCTGCCAGATCGCCTACCACGCCGCCGCCCAACGCAACAACTGCGTCAGAGCGCGTGAGCTGCTTCGCGGCAAGAATATTTAGAAGGTTTACATAACATTCGATGCTCTTTGAGGACTCACCTGCCGGAACGGAGGCGGTGGATACCGTCAGCCCCTCCGATGTCAGCAGGCGGTAGACCTTTGCAAGATAGAGGGAGGCGACGGTCTCATCCGTTACGATGAGCACCTTGCCGGAGGTCAACTGTTTGACCTCGCTGCCGATATGATCGAGCAGACCGCGCCCGATTTTGACCTCATAGCTGCGTGAGGCGTTGACCTTTACAATGTTCATCCGACTACCTCCTTGCATCGTTTACCCTCCTCCAGCAGAGCGCAGAGCGTTTCGCTGTTCCCCTCAGAAAGCGCGTCACGGTATTTTTGCAGTTCGGCACAAATGCCGTCCAGCTCTGCGATCAGATGATCGCGGTTATCCAGAAACAGCTCCGTCCACATCTGCGGATTGAGCCACGCGACGCGGGTCAGATCCTTATAGCTGCCGGCGGAAAACCCTTTGTGGCTTCGTGCCGTCGGGCTTTTCACATAAGCGTTGGAAACGACATGGGCAAGCTGAGAGGTAAAGGCAATCATTTCATCGTGTTTTTCCGCCGTGGTAACGGAGAAATGACCGAAGCAGGGGGCATCCAGCAGCTTGCAGACGCGTTCGATCATCTGCATATCGTCCAGCACCGGCGGCACGAGAACCATCGGCGCACCCTTAAAGAGGGTGGCACGGCTGTATTTAAAGCCGGAAAAATGGGTGCCTGCCATCGGATGACCGCCGACGAACAGGAAGCCGTGTTCCTTTGCGATTTTAAAACAGGCTTCGCAGACGATGCGCTTGGTGCCGCAGCAGTCAACCACAACGGCATCCTTTCTGAGCAGAGCGGCGTGCTGTGCCAGATAGTCGATTGCCGCCTGCGGATAAACCGCAAGCAGAAGCAGATCACACTGTGCGATATTCTCTTCGGAAAGCGCTTCGTCTACGGCATTTGCCATCTGCGCAAAGGCGGTGACAGAGCTGTCAATATCATATGCAAGCACACGGTGCCCTGCTTCGTGGTAGGCTTTGGCAAGAGAGCCGCCGATCAGTCCCAGACCAACGATGCCGACGGTCATTGCGTGACCGCCTTTCTCACGGTGCGCATTTTTTCGGCAAGCACGGCAAACTGCTCAGGCTTCAGCGACTGCGCCCCGTCGCAAAGAGCGTGGATGGGATCGTTATGCACCTCCACCATGACGCCGTCTGCGCCGCAGGCAACAGCGGCCATCGCCATCGGAGGCACCAGATGCACCTTGCCCGTAGCATGGCTGGGATCGACAATGACGGGCAGGTGGCTCAGCTCGTGCAGCACCGGAACTGCCGTCAGATCCAGAGTGTTGCGCGCATAGGTATCAAAGGTACGGATTCCGCGCTCGCAGAGAATCACGTTTTGATTGCCTTCCGACATGATGTATTCCGCGCTCATCAGGAATTCCTTTAAGGTGTTGGCAAGACCGCGCTTGAGCAGGATGGGCTTATCCGTTTTACCCAGCTCCTTGAGCAGGTCAAAATTCTGCATATTGCGTGCGCCGACCTGAATGATGTCAATATCCGCAAACAAATCGAGATACTGCACGCTCATAATTTCCGTAACAATCGGCAGTCCGGTCGCTTTTTTTGCTTCCAGCAGCAGCCGGATGCCCTCGGCACCGAGCCCCTGAAAATCATACGGAGAGGTACGGGGCTTGAAAGCGCCGCCGCGCAGAATATCGGCGCCTGCCTGCTTTACCTTCTGCGCGACCTCAATGATCTGCGCTTCGGTCTCTACGGAGCAGGGGCCGGCGATCATGCAGAAGTTCCCGCCGCCGATTTTGGCATTGCCGACGGAAATAACCGTGTCCTCCGGATGGAACTGACGGTTGCACTGTTTGTAGGGCCCCGAGACACGCTGAACAGACTCCACAATATCCAGACTGCTCAAAAGCTCCATGTCCACCTTGCTGGTGTCGCCGATCAGACCGAGAATCGTATAATCATGTCCGTGGGAAATATGCACATCCAGATTTCTGGCTTTCAGCCATTCAATCAGATGCTCCATCTGTGCCTGTGTTGTTCCTTTTTTCAGTACGGTAATCATAGTTTTTTACGCCCCTTTACGAAAAAAATAAGCTGCACGGAAAAAACTTCGTGCAGCTTAAAACGTTACGTTTTTCAGGAAAGATGAGAACCGATTGTTTCCTGTTTGCAGCACGAATCGCTATTACCGCAAAAGCAGTAATAGTAATAGGTAAAAGCAAACATTGCGTTACGCATCGAAGTTCTCCTTTCGGGATAGACCGGCAGCAAAACCGGTGGATGTTAATTCATAGGATAGCACAAAACCAGTCGAATTTCAAGAGGTGATTTCGGGAAAATGATAAAGCGGCTTGATTTTTTTGCGATAAATTTTAACAAGCATCGCAACGGAGACGAGCATGGAAGCAATCTCAGCAATCGGAAAGGAGAGCCAGACGAGGTCAATATCACCTGCCAAAGACAGCAGATACGCTGCCGGAATCAGCACAACGAGCTGACGGGCAATCGAGACGATCATACTGTACAGGCTCTTGCCGAGCGCCTGAAATACGCCGCCGAAAATGATACAGGGACCTGCAAAAACAAAGGGCAGGCACAAAATCCGCAGCGCCGGAATGCCAACCTCCAGCATCTGCGCATCGGGGTTAAAGAAGCCGAGCAGCGTTTCCGGAAAGAGCTCGAACAGGGCAATGCCGGTCAGCATCAGGATTGCAGCGCCCAAAGCGCCGCAGCGGATGACCTGCATGATGCGTTTGGGCTTTCGTGCGCCGTAGTTGTAGGCGGAGATGGCCAGCACGGCGTTGTTGATACCGAATACCGGCATAAACACAAAGCTTTGCAGCTTGAAATATGCGCCGAATACGGTCTTTCCGACCTCGCCCAGACCGGCGGAAATGTGATTGAAGGTGCCAAGGACAAGATTGAAGCTGTAATTCATCAGAGAACCGATGGCAACCATAATCATGGAAGGGATGCCGATACCGAGAATACGGCCGATCATGACTTTATCCGGACGAAAACCGCGCAGCTTTATCTGCACTTCGGGATTCTTTTTCAAATTCAGGAAAATGGCCATACCAAAGGCAACGATCTGCCCGATGACGGTTGCGGTGGCGGCGCCGGCGACCTCCATCCGGGGAAGACCAAACATTCCGAAAATCAGAATCGGGTCAAGGACGATGTTGATGACGGCACCGAGACCCTGCGTGAGCATGGTATAGGCGGTGCGTCCGGTCGATTGCAGCAGACGTTCCAACAGAATCTCACCGAAAATACCGAAAGAAACAACTGTAATGATGCGGATATAGTCGGTGCCGTAGCGGATGGTCTGTGCGTCGGGCGTGATTGAGCGCATATAAGGCTCGGCACCGAAAATGCCAAACAGGACACACAGCAGCATACCGCAGAAGGAGAGGAAAATTCCGTTGAGGGCGCTGCGGTTGACCTGATCGGAATTCTTTTCACCCAGACCTCTTGAAAGCAGCGCATTGACACCGACGGCAATACCCGTGGCGGCACCGATCATGATATTCTGCACCGGAAAGGCAAGAGAAACCGCCGTCAGGGCATAATTGTCGACCTCGGAAATGCGCGAGACAAAGACGCTGTCAACCACGTTGTAAAGCGCCTGCACAAGCATGGACAGCGCCATGGGAAATGCCATGTTAAACAGCAGCCGCCCGACAGGCATCGTCCCCATTTTGTTTTCTTTCAGATTGGACATTGTTTCAGAACCACTTTCTTTTGATCTTCCTTAGAGTATTTTATCCGTCTATCCGACAGAATGCAATAGAAGATTCAGGAAATCAGGCAGCGGACGGCTGTCAGTCGTCCGCTGTGCGGATTATGTATACGCCGTCTCCTCCGTCATCGGCGGGACAAAGCGCTCAAGTGCCTCGCGCAGCTTGGGATGGTGTATGACGAAATGGATTGCGGGAGATCTGCTTTTCGACACCATGGCCCACTGTCCTTCGTGGAGAAGAATCTGAAGATTTCGGAAAGCGTGTGCCGAGGTGCGGCGCACACAGTAATTCGGATGGCGCTCCGCAAAGCGCTCCGTCTGGCGCATATGTGCCTGATAATCCTCGTAGGTATACAAAATATCCTGCTCCAGGAACATTCCCGAAAGGGACAGCGACATGGGATAGCGCTCAAATTCCTCTTGGGTGATATGCGGCACTTCGTCTTCCAGAGTGCCTGTCTTCAGAACCTCCCCGGCAAGCTGCCGCTGAAAATCGGCGTAGGACAGAATCCTTTGTGTTTCCTCCTCACCGACGGAGCGTTTTTGCAGAAAGGCTTCCAGATATTCCGGCTCCATGGTATACAGCGGCGGCGCGGACAAAAGGCTTCTGCGTTTGCCGGTCGTCCGGGCATCGGCGCGCAAAAAAGCGTTCAGCGCTTCAGCATTGGACTGCCGATAAATATTCATCAGCGGATAGGCGCATCGAAGCAGCTGCTCCGCACGGTCGCGGTAATAGGCCACCTCATCCTTGCTTTTTGTCAGATAATATTTTCCTCTGCCGTGATAACCGGCAATGGCCTCGCCGGAGAGAGCAGCGGAGCCGGAAACCTTCAAAAAATGCAGGAATACGTCGTTTTGCACATTTTTAAGGTAATACGGAGAGACCTGACCTGTCATATACATCGGGATCCAGCTTTCCAGCCCCAGCATCATTTCCGGCAGCGGACGGTCAATATTATGGAT
>SAMEA3663296__coassemble_621_pt1 | contig 12785 bp, 11 predicted proteins | sample SAMEA3663296__metabat2_high_PE_018 | metagenome-assembled genome bin SAMEA3663296 (sample SAMEA3663296) | pig gut metagenome | biome: pig gut; feature: pig-associated habitat; material: faeces | place: China | collected 2013
AAATGACTTGCCAAGTTGCTGCCAAGTATGTTATACTTACAAAACTGAATCTGATACTAATTCTCAATAAAAACCTTTGGTTTTTGTTGAGAAGGCACCGCTGATTGCGTTGCCTCTTTTGTGGCAAGATTGCCACAAAAGCCGTCTCGTGCAGTTCTTGACGCACTTTCAGTGCTATAAAAAGCTTTTCAGCTTTTTATCAAGAACTAGTATAATTCCGACACGGTTGGAAGAAAGGAACCAATATGATCGAGTATGTTGATCTTGCCCACGCGCAGGAGTTGGATCAATTTGTGATGTCCCATCCGAATCACCACTTTATGCAGACCTCGGCATGGGGACGGGTAAAAACGGACTGGGGCTGGTACGGCATGATTTGCCGTGACGAAAACGGAAAAATTATCGGCTCCATGGCGCTGCTCCGGCACAATGTACATTTCTTTAAAACCTGTATGCTCTATGCACCGCGCGGCCCGATCTGTGACTATACCGATTTCCGTACGCTCCGTGAGCTGACGGAGGGAGCAAAAGAACTTGCCAAAAGATGCGGCGCATATCTTCTTCGTTTGGATCCGCGAATTGATGAAACCGACACCGCTTTTGCTGACGGTATGCGAAAGCTGGGCTACAGCATTGATGCTGCTTCGGATTTTTCCTTATTCCAGCCGCGTATGTGCTATGTAACGGATATGGAGGGACTGACACCGGAGACGCTTGAGACGATCTATCATAAGACGGCAAGAACGCACCTGCATCGCGCACAGAAAAACAACGTGACGGTTCGACTCGGCACGGTGGATGATCTGCCCCGTTTTTGTGAGATGATGGAGCAGACGGCGCAGAAAAATGATTTTGAAGCAAGAAGTCAATCGTACTTCCGCAGCTTCCTGACCGGTTTGGGCGATATGGCAAGGCTCTATATTGCCGAAAGCGACGGCAAGGCGATTGCCGCCTCCATTTCCGTCATAGAAGGCGACCGCGGATTTTTTATGTACGGCTGTTCCGACCGCGAATACCTCAAGCTATGCCCGAATGAGCTTTTGCAGTGGCATATGCAGTGCGATGCGCTTCGGGCAGGCTGCCGCTGGTTTGATTTTCGCGGCGTAGAGGGTCATCCGGTGGAGGATAATCCGAAATACGGTCTGCATCGTTATAAACAGGGCTTTGGCGCAGATTTCCGCGCCTATGTCGGTCAGTTGGATATCATTACCCGTCCGCTTCTCAAGAAAATGATTGACTTTTCTTTCAGGCTGAAAGAAAAAATCGGGTAAGACGCTAAAAATGCTTCCGTTTTGGCGGGAGCATTTTTGCTTTCTGCAAAGCGTGTATCCACGCACGGACACGATAGAATCATGCTTCAAAGGCGTTATATCAAATTCTATATAATTGTTATAAAATAATTGAATGAAAGGCTTTACAAAAAATGAAGAAAATGATATGATTCTGTCAGACTATAGGGACTTGGATACCCTGCTACAGGAGGATAACATGGCTTGTAAAAAACAAGGCGTTCCGTTTCGCGGAACAGAAGAACAAAAAGCAAAGCTAATGGCAGTCATTGCTGAGCTGAAATCGCAGCCTGGCTGTCTGATGCCCATTATGCAGCATGCACAGGACATCTACGGCTATCTGCCTATTGAAGTTCAGACGATGATCTCTGACGCGACCGGCGAACCGTTGGAAAAAATCTACGGTATCGCAACATTTTATGCACAGTTCGCGCTGCAGCCCAAGGGTCAGTACAGAATTTCTGTCTGCCTCGGCACTGCCTGCTATGTTAAGGGATCTCAGGCGGTTTATGATAAGATTTCCGAGCTGCTCGGCATTGGGGAAGGCGAGTGTACGCCGGATGGTAAGTTCTCTCTGGATTCCTGCCGCTGCGTCGGTGCCTGCGGTCTGGCTCCGGTCATGATGGTCAACGACGATGTTTACGGTCGCCTGACGCCGGACATGGTCAAGGATATCCTTGACAAGTATGAATAAGGAGGGAAATTCAATGCCGAATATCACGATTCAAGAATTAGAAGCGATCCGAGACAGAATGTCCTCCCATGTTCATTTCCGTTCGGAAGAAATGATTGGAAAAATGGATGACAACTACCGTATACATATCTGTGTCTGCGGCGGTACGGGCTGTACATCCTCCGGCAGCGAAAAGCTCATTGAGAAGCTGGAAAAAGAGCTTGCTGCAAACAACCTGACCGACGAGGTTCAAATCATCAAGACCGGCTGCTTCGGTCTGTGCGCACTCGGTCCCATTATGATCGTCCATCCCGAAGGCTGCTTCTATTCCCGTGTAACGGAAGAAATGATTCCGCAGATCGTCAAGCAGCACCTGAAAGAGGGCAAGCCTGTCACCGAGTTCCTGTTTGACGAAACGGTTACCGAAAACGGCATCAAGGGCTACGATGAAACCCGTTTCTACTCCAAGCAGAGACGTGTTGCGCTGCGCAACTGCGGCCGCATCAGCCCCGAAGATATCGATGAATACATTGGAACGGACGGCTATCTTGCCTTAAAGAAAGTCCTGACCGAAATGAAGCCGGAAGATGTTATCCAGACACTTCTGGATGCCGGCATCAGGGGCAGAGGCGGCGCAGGTTTCCCGACCGGCCTGAAATGGAAATTTGCCAGAGCGTACGACGACGATCAGAAGTATGTCTGCTGTAACGCGGACGAAGGCGATCCCGGCGCATTTATGGATCGTTCCGTTTTGGAAGGCGATCCGCATGTGGTTCTGGAAGCAATGGCCATTGCCGGCTATACCATCGGCGCGACGCAGGGCTATATTTATGTCCGTGCAGAGTATCCGATTGCGGTCAAGCGCCTGCAGATTGCGATCGATCAGGCACGCGCATACGGTCTGCTTGGCGATAACATTCTGGGCACCGGTTTTAAGTTTGACATCGATCTTCGTCTGGGTGCAGGTGCATTTGTCTGCGGCGAAGAAACCGCTCTGATGACATCCATCGAGGGCAAGCGCGGTGAGCCGAGACCCCGTCCTCCGTTCCCGGCAGAAAAGGGTCTGTTCCAGAAACCCTCCATTCTCAATAATGTTGAAACATGGGCAAACATTCCTCAGATCATCCTCAACGGTGCACAGTGGTTTGCCTCCATGGGCACGGAAAAGTCCAAGGGCACCAAGGTCTTTGCACTTGGCGGCAAGATTCAGAATACCGGCCTTGTTGAAATTCCCATGGGCACCACTTTGCGCGAGGTCATTGAAGAGATCGGCGGCGGCATCCCCAACGGCAAGAAATTCAAAGCGGCGCAGACCGGCGGTCCTTCCGGCGGCTGTATCCCCGCAAGCCTGATCGACACGCCGATGGACTATGACAGCCTGCTGGCAATCGGCTCTATGATGGGCTCCGGCGGACTGATTGTGATGGATGAAGACAACTGCATGGTCGATATTGCGAAGTTCTTCCTACAGTTTACGGTGGATGAATCCTGCGGCAAGTGTACGCCGTGCCGTATCGGCACCAAGCGTATGCTTGAAATCCTTGACAAGATCACCGAGGGCAAGGGCACACTGGAGGATCTGGACAAGCTCGAGGAGCTGTGCAACTACATCAAGGCAAACGCTCTGTGCGGTCTCGGACAGACGGCTCCGAACCCCGTTCTTTCCACGCTGCGCTATTTCCGTGATGAGTATGTTGCTCATGTCGTCGAAAAGCGCTGCCCGGCAGGTGTCTGCAAGGGCCTGCTGAAGTTCGAGGTCGATCAGGATAAGTGCATCGGCTGCGGGCTTTGCATGAGAAACTGCCCTGCAAACGCAATCGAGCGCACCGACTACATCGCTCCGGGTCATAAGCTGGCTTCTGTCAAGATCAATCCGGATAAGTGCGTCAAGTGCGGTGTCTGCATGGACAACTGTAAGTTCAAGGCCATCGGCAAGAAGTAAGGAGGTACAGATCATGGAAGAATATACTGTAATTATTGACGGCATCAAAGTGACTGCTCCCAAAGGCACCACAATTCTGGAAGCAGCCAGAATGGCCGGCATCCATATCCCCACGCTCTGCTACCTGAAGGATATCAACGCCATCGGTGCCTGCCGTATGTGCGTGGTTGAAGTCAAAGGCGCTCGCGGCCTGTGTGCGGCCTGTGTCTATCCGATTTCCGGCCCGGGGCGTGACGGCTCCCTGATGGAAGTTACGACCAACAGTCCCCGCGTGATTGAGTATCGTAAAAAGACGCTCCAGCTCATTCTTTCCGATCACAACCGCAGCTGCCTGTCCTGCATTCGCAGCGGTGAGTGCGAGCTGCAGGAGCTTTGCCGCCGGTATGGTGTAGACAATGAGGGCGAATTTGACGGCGCAAAATCCGAAAGCGAAATTGATGATTCTGCTGCGCATATGATTCGTGATAACTCCAAGTGTATTCTCTGCCGTCGCTGCGTAGCGGCTTGCGAGAAGACACAGGGCATCGGCGTAATCGGTGCCAACAACCGCGGCTTTAAGACCAATATCGGCTGTGCGTTTGAAATGGATCTTGCGCAGACGAGTTGCGTTTCCTGCGGCCAGTGTATTGCGGTTTGCCCGACCGGCGCTCTGCAAGAGAAAGAGAACATTGACGATGTATTTGCGGCGCTCAGCGATCCGACAAAGATCGTCCTTGTCCAGACCGCTCCGGCAGTCCGTGCGGCCCTTGGCGAAGCTTTCGGCATGCCCATCGGTACCGATGTGGAAGGGAAAATGGCAGCGGCACTGCGCCGTCTGGGCTTTGATAAGGTGTTTGATACCAACTTTGGTGCCGATCTGACCATTATGGAAGAGGCAAACGAGTTTGTTGACCGTGTAAAGAACGGCGGCAAGCTGCCGATGATTACTTCCTGCAGCCCCGGCTGGGTCAAATACTGTGAGCATTATTATCCCGAATTCACCGAGAATCTTTCCTCCTGCAAGAGTCCTCAGCAGATGTTCGGTGCGATTGCAAAGAGCTACTGGGCAGAAAAGGAAGGCATTGATCCGAAAAATATCGTGATGGTTTCTGTTATGCCCTGCACTGCCAAGAAGTTCGAGATCGGAAGACCCGATCAGGACGCAAACGGTATGCCCGATGTTGATATTGCCATTACCACCCGCGAGCTTGCCCGCATGATTAAACGTGCCGGCATCTTGTTCAACGAGCTGCCGGACGAAGAGTTTGACCGTCCTCTGGGTCTGGGTACGGGTGCTGCCGTTATCTTCGGTGCAACCGGCGGCGTTATGGAAGCTGCTCTGCGTACCGCAGTGGAAACCCTGACCGGCGAAGAACTCAAAGCACTTGACTTTACGGAGGTTCGCGGCGTGGAAGGCGTGAAGGAAGCGACCTATGAGGTTGCAGGTCTGAAGGTCAACGTTGCGGTTGCCAGCGGCCTGTCCAATGCGGCAAAGGTGCTCGAAATGGTCAAGTCCGGCGAAAAGGATTATCATTTTATAGATATCATGGCTTGTCCCGGCGGCTGTGTCAACGGCGGCGGTCAGCCCCAGCAGCATGCCTCCGTACGCAACTTTGTCGATCTGCGCGCAGAGCGTGCAAAGGTGCTGTACAATATTGACAGTGCAAATACTATCCGCAAGTCTCATGAGAATCCGGCAATTGTTGAGCTGTATGACAATTACCTCGGCAAACCCGGCTCTGAAAAGGCACATCATCTGCTGCATACAACTTATATCAAGCGCAGCGTCAATCAGAAATTCTAATACTAATTCATAATAAAAACCTTTGGTTTTTATTATGAAGACACCGCTATTCGCGTTGTCCTTTTGTGGCAAAAGCCACAAAAGTCGTCTCATGCAGTTCTTGACGCACCTTCGGTGCTATAAAAAGCTTTTCAAGCTTTTTATTAAGAACTAGTATAATTGATTCAAAAAAGGAACTGATGCAGATTCGCATCAGTTCCTTTTTGAATATAGGATGATTGAAATTGTCAGTTGTTGATACCGTGATGAGCGGTAGGACTGCCGGGGGTCAGCGGCAGGAAGGTATAGCCGTTTGCCAGCCCCCAGACGATGATCTGTTCTACTGCCGCAACGCTGAAGCCTTTGATATCATGCTGTAAAACGATAGAAACATTATGATTTCGCATGCCGTCAATGACGTTTTGTGCAACCACGTCGGTGTCGGTCGTTTCGCCGGCGTCGCCGCTGCTGACATTCCAGTCATAATACTGATAGCCAAGATCGGTCACATCCTGCGCCAAACGACTCATAATGCCCGGATTGAAACAACTGACGGTATTGGAACTGCCGCCGGGGAAACGCAGCATTGTGGGGCGCGTACCGGTCTGCTGATAAATGATATCCGACATCTTGTTGAAATCGGAAAAATAGGCATCCTCGCTGGCATAGATTTTGTCATAATTATGGCAAGCGGTATGCACGGCAACGGTGTGTCCGCGGCGGTATTCCTCGCCAATCATTTCTTCATAGCCGGTGTCTACGACAAAAAACGTCGCTTTGACATTGTAGCGATCCAGCACGTCCAACAACTGCGACGTATATTGGCTGGGACCGTCATCAAAGGTCAGATAGACAACGTTGTCTCCGGGATCGACCTTGTCCGGCTGGGGAACGGGAACAACATTGATCTTTCGAATGATCGATGCGGTATTATGAAAGCTGTCTTCTACGGTGTATGTGATTTCATAATATCCTGCATGATACTGGTCTACGCCGCCGGAGATCGTAACCTTGTCGGTCAGATCGCCGTCGCAGTTGTCCTCGGCGCGGAAGCCGGGCTCTTCATACGGAGTACCGGCAGGAAGCTCCATCGTTTCCTCTCCCATCAAGGTGATCTCGGGCGGGAGGGGATCGTTGTAGATGATCTCACGGACAGCCGTTGCGGTATTGCCGGAGGAATCGGTTACGGAATAGTAGATCTTGCCGTCGCGTTCTTCGGCAACGACTGCATCGGTCAGATCGCCGTCAACCATATCGGTTGCCGTAAATCCCGGTTCTTCGTAAGGATGACCGGGAAGCGTATAGCCGTTTTGATCTTCTTTCAAAACAAGCTCGGGCGCAAGGGTGTCCTGGAGCGTCAGGGTTCGAACGGCGGTGCTTTGATACCAGAGCAGACCGGCAGAATATTCGATTTTGTAAACTCCGGGATGCTGATAGTCAACATGATCTTCGATATCCACTTTCAGCGAAAACAGGCGATCGGGGAAGATCGTTCCGCCTAAGAAAGCTTCCGCCCCGGGATCTGAATATGTTTCGCCGCATTCCAGCGTGATTTCGGATTCTCCCTGCAAAACAATATCCACGTTCCATTGGTTGATCACAAAGCAAAAACAAATCAAACAAAAAATGATGATAGCAGGCAGAAGCCATGGCCAAACGCGCCTTTTATGCTTCATAATTCTCTCTCCATACTGCTTGCGGTGCTTCAATTTACGCTTGACGATAAGCTGTTGAAGCACTTTTCTGTTTATTTCGTCTGATGAATCAGCCGCTTTATGGCTGATTCAAGCACAATAAGGTATATAATTCCATAAAAACGGCTCTTTTTTAACGCTTTATGGAGCACAGACAGACTGATTCACATGGCGCACCATGCGAATCAGTACACGTCCTATATATCATATGATAAATCTATATGACGGCTTTGTCAAGTCGTTGAAGCATGAAAAAAAACTCAACGGAAAGCTTGCAAAAAATATCACGATATTTTGCTGAAAAGACGGTGGAAATTTTCGTAAAAAGATGTATAATGAAAATGAACTGTCAAAGGAGGGCAAAAGATGAAGAAACTGATTATCATTCTGGTCGTGATACTGGTATGTATTCTGATCGTTGGCGGGGTTCTGATCTTTATGGGAACCGTGAACGAGAAACCGCAGCAGGAGACTACGGTTGAAACAACTGCGGAAACCACTCTGGCGGTTGATACAACAATACCCGAAACGCAAAAAACGGAACCGACGGAAACGGTCGTCGTTACTACGGCAAAAGAAACCCAAGAGGAAACAACAGAAGCTACCACGGCAGCGCCGACAACCGAAGCAGCAAAGCCTACGGAAGGCAGCAATACGCTTCCGGATGTTGAAATGAAGGATATTGACGGAACGGTAACCGGAAGCGGCTCGTTTGCTTCCTCGACCGGTGCGATGTTGGATGTTCAAGTAAACTGGCAGGCCTTCAAAGATTCCGGCGGCAACAGAAAAGTGCGTCTGGATATCTCGCTGAATTGCTGCAACCTCTATGTTGGTGCTCGTTATGACGGCCTTACCATCACGCTTGGCGACACGGTCAAAACGCTCAATACCGATGCGATCGAGTATTCCGGATCCTCCACAAATATTTTGATTGGCAGTATTATCATGGATCTTCCGGAGGGGGCAACGGACTGTAAGGTATCCTGGGCATTCAGAGGCTCCTACAATCAGATCAAAATTGACAATATCACCGCATCCGGAACCATCAATTGAAACATCGATCCGGCATCAGACATTCGGTGCCGGATCAGTTTTATACCAATGAAACTCTAAAATAGATAAAAGTGTGATAGAAAGAGGAAATACGGGAGGAACACAATGAAAAAGCGCAGTATTATTCTGGTAATTCTTTTGGTACTGATTTTGGTTGTCGGTGTGATTGTGGCCATTCCGCTGTTTTCGGAAAGCAAGGGCGGCGGAGGCACACAAACCGACCCCACGCATACCGAAGGAGAGGCGCAGGAGGAAACAGAAGCAACCAACATTCTTCCGGAGGTTGAAACAGAGGCAATCGACGGCAGCGTGACAGATACCGGCTCATTTGAATCTGATACCGGGACGGGACTGGAAGTACACGTTGACTGGAGTGTTTTTGACGATTCGGAGGGAAGCAGAAAAGTGCGTGTGGATATCTACCTAGACTGCTATAACCTCTATGTCAGTGAACGCTATAACGGTATTACCATCCGGCTTGGGGATGAGACAAAAACCATAAACAGCGCTGCAATCGATTACACCGGATCGGCAGCTTCCATTTTGATCGGCAGTACCATCATGGATATGCCCGATGACCCGACGGATTGCGAGGTTTCTTGGGATTTCAAGGGGACGTATAACGGAACAGAGCTTGAAAAAGTGACTGCTTTCGGTACGGTCGGCTGATTTCATGTATAGATAAAAATCGTTCGGAGGTACTTGTAATGCCGTTTGAAAAGGCAAAAGCATATTTGACAGAAAAGGGCTATGAAGATCGTATTCTTGTTTTTGACGTTTCTACTGCAACGGTTGAATTGGCGGCTGCAGCAGTCGGAACAGAGCCGAGGCGGATTGCAAAATCTTTGACCTTCAAGGTGGACGGAAAGCCGATTATGATTGTCTGCGCAGGAGATGCAAAGATCAATAATTCAAAATTCAAGGCATTCTTTCATCAAAAAGCGGTCATGCTGGCACAAAATGAGGTGGAAGAAATGATCGGTCATGAGATCGGCGGGGTCTGCCCGTTTGGCATTCATGCGGACGTGACGGTATATCTGGATGACTCACTGCGGCGTTTTGATGAAATCTATCCCGCCTGCGGAAGCGACAACAGTGCCGTTCGTTTAACGCCGCAGGAATTGGAAACATTATCCGGCAGCAAGCAGTGGATTGATGTCTGCATGCTTCCGGAAGAAGTATAGAAAAGGAGAACGATGATGAATACAGTGAACAGGGAGGCGGCCGTTGCGCTGCTGAAAAAGTACAATCAGGAGGAATTTCATCTGCGCCATGCCTATACGGTGGAAGCCGTTATGCGCTGGTTTGCGGAAAATCTCGGCTATGCAGAGGATGCAGACTTCTGGGCAACGGTTGGCTTGCTGCATGATATAGACTTTGAAAATTATCCGGAGGAACACTGCATCAAGGCACCGGAGCTTCTGCGCGAAATCAATGCTTCGGAGGAACTGATTCATGGGGTCTGCTCTCATGGATGGGGAATCACCTCGGAGGTCGAACCGACGCACCAAATGGAGAAGGTTTTGTTTGCCGTGGATGAATTAACGGGCTTGATCGGTGCCTGCGCACTGATGCGCCCGTCAAAGAGCTGCAAGGACATGGAGGTTTCCTCTCTGAAAAAGAAGTTTAAGGACAAAAAGTTCGCGGCCGGATGCAGCCGGGATGTCATCACAAAAGGTGCTGGGCTTCTCGGTTGGGAGCTTCCGGAGCTGTTTGAAAAAACCATTCTCGCCATGCGCTCCTGTGAGGACAGCGTCAACGCGCAGTTGGCGTAAACCGCAGAGAAGAGGAAAAGAGGCCAACCTATGTTATCCTTTGAAAGTGACTATACCACGGGTGCGCACCCGAAAATCCTTCAGCGCTTGACGGAAACCAATTTGGAAAGTGTTTCGGGCTATGGAGCAGATCGCTTCTGTGCGGAAGCAAAAGAAAAAATACGACTTGCTTGCCGTTGTCCGGAGGCAGAGGTGGAGCTTTTGGTCGGCGGAACGCAAACCAATGCGATTGTGATTTCCACGATGCTTAAGGATTATGAAGGCGTTTTTGCCGCGCAGAGCGGTCACGTTAACTGCCATGAGGCCGGAGCAATCGAGTACACAGGTCACAAGGTGCTTGCGCTTCCACAGAAGAACGGCAAGATGACGGCAGAGGACCTGAAAAAATATCTGGTGCTGTTTTATCAGGACGATACGCATGAGCATATGGTTTATCCCGGTATGGTATATTTATCCTACCCGACGGAATACGGAACACTCTACAGCAAGCAGGAGCTTCTGGATATCCGTGCTGTCTGTACGGAATACCGGCTGCCGCTGTTTGTAGACGGCGCACGTTTGGGCTACGGCCTGATGAGCAGACAATCCGATTTATCGCTTCCGGAGCTTGCACAGATTGCGGATGTATTTTATATCGGGGGTACGAAGGTCGGCGCGCTGTGCGGAGAGGCGGTTGTCTTTACAAAGGGAAACCGACCGGAGCATTTTGAAAATCGCATCAAAAAGCGCGGCGCGCTGCTGGCCAAAGGAAGGCTGCTGGGTGTGCAGTTTGACACGCTCTTTACGGATGAACTGTATTTTGAAATCAGCCGCCGTGCAATCGATATGACAGAGAAGATGAAAGCCCTGTTCCGTGCAAAGAACTATCGCTTTTTTATCGATTCTCCCACAAATCAGCAGTTTGTGATTCTGGAAAATGACCGCATGGAAAAAATGAAGGAGCACGTCAAATTCTGCTTCTGGGAGAAGTATGATGAAACGCATACGGTCGTCCGCTTTGCCTGTAGTTGGTCGACCACACAGGAAGATCTGGACGCGCTGGAGCGCCTGCTGTAAATGGTACAAATCATGGGAAAAGGCTTGCGCACCTCCCGTGAAATGTGTTATAATGCAAAAAGAAAATAAAAGGAGTGATTATATGATCGATCGCAAGAAAATGAACCCGTTTGCGATAGTCGCAGCCTGCTTGTTTGCAACTGACAGCTTGTATCAGCTGATTTCCCTGCTGACAAATCTGCAATACTACGATGCCGGCGTAATCCTGATGGATATTCTTTCTGCGGGCGTTCCGGCAGCAATAGCGGTGCTGCTGTTTCTCGGAAAAATTGACTGGGTGCTCTTTGGCGTTTGCGCGGGAGGGGCAACACTGAGATTGTACTATCTTTTCATCGCGGCTTCGATGTACAGTTTCCTGATGTTCGTTGCGGCAGCCGGTGTTTGTGCAATCATTTTCCTGAAAATGCGCAATATGGATATTGTCAAATATCTGTTCTTTGCTCCCGCGGCATTGATGCTGATTGCGGCTCTGGCCTTTGGCGGGCCGTTAAAAATGATCTTTGAATACGGCTTTCATGGGGCACAGATATTCTTTAGCGCCCTGTTCCAGCAGATGGAAATCGCGGCATATCTGATGCTCGGCTTCTGGCTCGTAAAACTCGGCGCAGAGAAGCATGCGCCGGCAACGCCGACAATACATACGGCACAGAGCGTAAGGTATTGCATCAACTGCGGCAAGCCGAACAACGCTTCGGATAGCTTCTGCAGTCATTGCGGCAGCAAACTGGTTTGAAAAAAGATCATTTTTCATAAGGGAAAGAACGTTTATACAAATCGGCTGTATCAAAGTGCTGCCGCTGAACTGTTTGGTTTGGCGGCAGCGCTTTTTTGTGCAAAGTCATGAGCTGCTTGTGTTCCTGTTTGGGTAAAATGCCGTACCGCATCAAAACGGCTCGTTTTTTCGTAAAAAAACAGTTGACTTTTTGAGAAAAAGTGATAAACTATATCCATTATATAACACTTTTGGACTTTAAAGTGCGAAAAAGGAGAGATGAAAATGAAGAAAATAATTGCACTGTTACTGGTCGTTTCTATTTTGGCTGTTTTTGCAGCTTGCGGAACCTCCGAGAAAGACAGCTATGTGGTTGGCATCTGCCAGTTGGTTCAGCATCCCGCTTTGGATGAGGCAACCAAGGGCTTCCGTGATGCTCTGACCGACGCTCTGGGCGACAAGGTCACATTTGATGAGCAGAATGCTTCCAACGACATTCCTGCCTGCGCAACGATTGCAAACAGCTTTGTTTCCAAAAACGTGGATCTGATTATGGCAAATGCAACGCCGGCGCTGCAGGCTTGCGCCTCCGCCACGACAGAAATTCCCATTCTGGGCACCTCTGTTACCGAATACGGCGTGGCACTGAGCATTGAAAATTTCGATGGTACCGTGGGCGGCAACATCTCCGGTACTTCTGATCTGGCTCCGCTTGCGGAACAGGCGAACATGATCGTTGAGCTTTTCCCCGATGCACAGTCGATTGGTCTGATCTACTGCTCCGCAGAGGCAAACTCCCTGTATCAGGTCAATGTTGTAAAGGCTGAGC
>SAMEA3663296__coassemble_628_pt1 | contig 12711 bp, 12 predicted proteins | sample SAMEA3663296__metabat2_high_PE_018 | metagenome-assembled genome bin SAMEA3663296 (sample SAMEA3663296) | pig gut metagenome | biome: pig gut; feature: pig-associated habitat; material: faeces | place: China | collected 2013
CGGTCTCAAGGCAGCCCGTCGCGCACCGCAGTTCAGCAAACGTTAATCGGCTGGATTATTACAATCAAAAATGCTCAAAAACCCCGGAAAATCAAGGTTTTCCGGGGTTTTCTTGTACCTGAAACGCTGATTTAGTTTGTCCGTTTTTCACCGGATCTGACTTAGTTTTTTACGATAGTATTCCGAAAATTCCGTCGCTCAAATGTCTTCAAATCCCACCAAAACGCTTCCCTCTTCTGCATAATAGCAGCATAGTCCGCGATTACAGGTAATGGAGATATCTGCATCCGGGAATTCCTTGTAAATCATTTCTGCAAGACGATTGGCGGCTTCCGGATTATAGGAATGGGAAATTCGCACTTTTCCGCCTTGATATCCCAGATTCTTCATGGATTTAAGAAGCTGTGTCAGCGCCTTTTTTCGCCCCGACATTTGTGCATCGGCTCCAACGTTCCCTGATTGCTGGCTTTCCCGACAACTTGCAGCCCCAAAAGGCCAAGCGCTCTTCCCAGCAGAGGATTGACTCTTCCGTTTTTAATAAAATTATCGACCGACTTCAATGAGAACACCAGATGGGTATGCTTCAGATACTCCTTGATTCCATCACAGACGGCATTAAAAGACATATTGTCGGAAATCATTTGATCGCATCGCTCCAGCAGAAGCTCCTGTTCCGGACCGGTAGATAAAGAATCCAAAATGAACACCTTTGCATCCGGCTTCTGCTCTAAATACGTCTGTGCAGCGATTTCCGCCGAATTATAGCAGCCGGATAAGCTGCTGGTCAGGGAAATGACGGCGATCTTTTTCGATTTTATTCAGTGATTTTCAAGCTGTCGGAAAAGCTATATTTATCGGATTTGACCTCTCAGGGAGAATCCGTTCCCGAGCCGAAAGACCTTTTGCAGACTTGAGATTTTCGCACAATTCCCCTGCAAAAAAGGAATTTTTATGAAAAAACAGTTGACAAAGCTTGGTTTTCCAAGTAAAATAGATAAGCCTGTGAAACGCAGGCAGTCCTTGCCGCCGGCGCGATCGGCGGCCAAAAGTCCAAAAGGAGGTGCACACAACAATGGCTAAGATTTCCGGCAAGTATGAGATCGTCTATATCATCGACCCCGCTAAGGGTGAAGAGGGTATCGCCGCTCTCGTGGAAAAGTTCAAGGCGATGGTTGAGGCAGAAGGTACTCTTACCGGTATCGAGGAATGGGGCAAGCGCCGTCTGGCCTATCCCATCAACGATCTGCCCGAAGGCTACTATGTCCTCATGACCTGCGAATGCAAGCCCGAGCTCCCCGCTGAGCTGGACCGCGTGTTCAAGATCACGGAAGGCATTATGCGTTCCATTATCGTCGCAGTCGAAGAGTAAGGAGACCGATCATGCTGAACCACATCGTTCTTATGGGTCGTCTTACCCGTGACCCCGAGCTTCGTCGGACCGGTTCCGGCGTGGCAGTGGCCACCTTCTCGATCGCTGTAGACCGCGATTTCGCAAACAGCTCTACCGGCGAGAGAGAAACGGATTTCATCGACATCGTTGCCTGGCGCAATACCGCTGAATTCGTCAGCAAGTATTTTGCCAAGGGCCGCATGGCGGTGGTTTCCGGTCGTCTCCAGATTCGTTCCTGGACCGACAAAGAGGGCAACAAGCGCCGCAGCGCAGAGGTTATCGCCGATAATGTCTATTTCGGTGACTCCAAGCGTGAAAACACGGATGGCTATTCCGGCTATGGCGCAGCGCCGGCTCCCGCAGCAGGCTACTCTGCTCCCGCAGCACCCGCTCCTGTCTCCGATTTCTCCATGATCGAGGATGACGACAGTCAGTTGCCCTTCTGAAAAAACGCTTTTCCACTTGAGTATTTGAAGAAGGAGGATTTCATTCATGGCTATGAACGAGAAGGCTCGTCCGCGCAAGCGCAAGAAGGTATGTAACTTCTGCGTCGATAAGGTTACGAGCATTGATTTCAAGGATTCCGCCAAGCTCCGCCGCTATACTTCCGAGCGCGGCAAGATCCTGCCCCGCCGTACTACCGGCACCTGCGCTGCTCATCAGCGTCAGCTTACCGTTGCGATCAAGCGCGCACGCATGATCGCCCTGCTGCCCTACGTAGCAGACTAACTATGTGAACAAACCGCCCTGTGGAGCACTCCACAGGGCGGTTTTTCTATGATTTCCGATCCGTCCGTCCGACCAAATAATCCAGACTGACATGATACAGCTCTGCAAGCCGGACAGCAAGCTCCAGCGGCAAAGCCCGTTCACCGCGTTCATATTTTGAATACAGCGACTGATCGCACAAAAGATATTCCGCAACTTTTTTCTGCGTCCAGTCCCGATCTTCCCTTAAATCACGAATTCTCAGCTTCATTGTATCACCCTGTACATCATACAATAGTACAATATGTACTATTGATATTTAGGACTATTTGTCCTATTATGAAACAGAGGTGGTGATAACAATGCCGGATTATAAAGAACTGTATCTTTCTCTTTTTCGCGCAACGGAACGAGCCATTTCTGCTTTGATTGAAGCACAGCGGGCTGCGGAAGAAGCATTTATCAATAGCACAGACACAATGACAACGAGGGAAACGAACGAAAAAGATTCTTCGTCACTTCGTACCTCAGAATGACAAATCGCCCTGTGGAGTGCTCCACAAGGCGGTTTGTCTATGGTTGTTAATGGATGATTCTTTTCAGCTTTGCATCAACTCATCGGATCACTCTGCTCCACAAAATCCAGCAGGCGGCAGAGCATTGCCGCGATCTCCGCACGCGTTGCATTGCTCTGCGGTTCAATGGTCGTTGCGCTTGTTCCGTTGATGATTCCGGCACCGACCGCCCACGAAATCGCATCGCGAGCATAGGAAGAGATCTGATTTCTGTCTTTGTAGGCGGAAAGATTGCCGTCCGGCTGACAGTCATAACCGCAGAGCTTGGCATACCGATAGAGGAAGGCCGCAAGCTGTTCCCGCGTCACGGGATCGTTTGGCGAGAACGTCGTTTTGCTCGTGCCGTTGCACACACCGCAAAGCTGCGCCCAGTATACCGCATCAAAAAACCAGTCATCATACCCTACATCCGTAAAGACCAGCCGTTCGCCGTAACTTTCACGCCCGCTCAGATTGAAGAGCACCTGCACGACCATGGCGCGTGTTGTGGTGGCTTCCGGCTCAAAGGTCGTCTCGCCGGTACCGTTCATGAGATGATACCAAAAAACCTCGTGTACATATGGGAAATACCATGCGCTCTCCGACACATCGCGGAAGGGCGTTTTTTCCATATCCAGGAATTTACAGCCATGCTCTTTTGCGTAAGTTTCGGCGTAGGTTCCGGTCGTGCCGTAGATCGTTGTAATATCCGGACAATGCACCATATCCGGCGGAAGATATTCAATGCAAGGAGGAAGATAGAGATCATTGATGTAAATGCTTTCATACGGGCCTTCCTCAAAAATCGCACCGTCCTCCACAACCCGAACATAGTCTCCGAGGATGATTCTGGTACTGCAAATACGGCAGGATTCCGCAATTCTGGTGACCGGCATTCCGGAAACGGAGGAAACCATTGGGTAAACACTTGTCAGAAGAATCGCCGTCAGTTCTTCGCCGTCCACACGGAAAACGCCGCCCGTCGTTAAAACATGACGACTGTCTGCATGATCATCAATTGTGATCAAACGGCCTTCGTCCAAAAACTCCTTGTGCTTTTCAAAGCCGATGCATCTTGCCTTTAGGATCTGCGAGGCATTCGCCCTGCACCCTTCCGCAAGGGAGAAATTCTCCGGCAAATAAAAGTAGCTCGGATTGCCGTTTATAAAGTTTTTGTCAATATACACTTCGTTGTCGGGCATGGAGATAAAGACCGGCAAAAAATTGGGATCAGCAGACGTAATTGCAAGATCGTCAATAAAGGTGATCGTATCCGGCAAAATGATCCCCTTGCAGCTTATTCGGTCCAAGCCCCAGCACTCAATCGCCGTGACCGGACAGCCGTCTACCGTTTCCGGCAAAACAAGAATCGAATCCAGTTTTTCCGGGACGCAGCCGACAATTGACGCATATTTTTTTGCGGGATTGACACGATACCGAACGCCGTCAAGCTCTGTCTCATAAATTTTTGCCACCGGCTCACCGGTCTGAACATCGACAAACTGTATTCCGGCATTCAGGCAATAATCCAGAATCGGCGTATCGGTATAGCCGTAAACCGTCAGGTTTTCCGGTGCGTCATAGCCGAAGAGATAGTTTTCCATTTCCCGGAGGGTGCTCGGAAAGGTGATACTTTCCAACTGATCCGCTCTTCCAAATGCCCAACTGCCGAGAGATTCCAAGCCCTCCGGAAATACGATTTTCTTTGCCTTGATTCCGTAAAATGCATGAGAGCCAACATATTTTACGCCGCCGAGGAAGGTGACCGACTGCGCATCCGTTCCGGCGAAAGCACTTCCCCCGATTTTTTCCAAGCCGGCAGGAAGCACAATTTCATCCATTTTGGTTCCGTGGAACGTATCTGCCAAAAGAACCGTAACGCCTTCCGGAATGGTTCCGTCCAATAGCGTCATCGCGTTTTCGCCCTCAGAGTAAAACGCTGCGAAACCGATTTTTTTCAGGTTTTTCGGCAGCTTTTCAATGGTTGCAGAGCACCCGAAAAAACAACGCTTTCCGATTTCTTCGATCGAGTCCGGCAGCACGAGGTGTGTCAGACCATATGCATTGACAAACGCGCTCGGCTGAAGCGCCTTGACCGGACAGCCGCCCAGCGTATCGGGCAGGGTCAGCTCTCCGGAGGCATAGCAGGAAATCACATACGCCTGACCGTCCACCGTCGTGTATTGAATTGCGCCTTCGGTATAGACGGGCTGCGTCAGCACATCATAGGGCAGTTCTTCAAACGAAACTGTTTGGTGGTGCGGAAAACCGGCATAGTCGGAGCTTTCCCACACGCTCTCATGTGCATAAACAACGGTACCCCAATCAAAAGGAAAACCGCTGATTTTCACATCCTCAGACAAAATAACAACATCGGAAAAACAGTTGTCAGAAAAGCATATCGAGCCGAGAGACTTCACACTCGCGGGAATCATCAGTCTCCCCTGCGCCTCATTGCCCCAAAAAGCGCAGTCCTCAATACGTTCGATTCCCTCCGGAAGATCAATGGATTTCAGCCTACAAAACTCAAAGCAGCTTTTTCCGATGGTCTTGAGCCCCTTCGGAAATTGAACGTTTTCTAAAGCGGTGCAGCAAAACGCCTCGTAGCCCAATTCCTGAATTGTTGAGGGAAGCGTCACGCTTTTCAGGTTGATGCAATTCGAAAACGCCCGAGAGATCACTTTGGTTCCCTCTCCGACCGTAACGGCTTCCAGCGTTTCATTTTCCGCAAACGCAGTCGTATTGAGCGTCTCGATTGTACCGGGCAGAATGACCTCCTTGATCGGAGCATTTTTAAATGCTCGGTTTGAAATGGAACGTACAGGAATTCCTTCGATCTGTTCGGGAATCACGAGCGTTTCCGGAAGCGTTCCCTCATAGCCCGTAATCTCTATCTGCACCACCTGCAAATCGTTCGATTGCTTTGAATAGAGAAAGCGGTAGCTGTCCTCCGCACCGACAGTCGGCAAGATGGGCAGCAGAACGGCAATTGCCAAGAGCAAGCTGCATATGCGTTTTTTCATAAAGGTGCCCCCTCTGCGCATGATTCTACTAAAGTCAAATACATTATATCCGTATTTTCTACAATAGTCAACAACAAAACTGCGGAAAACGCCGTTTCTCCGCTCCGATCATCGGAGCAAAACAGTATTTTCCGCAGTATTTTTTATTTACATCAGCCTTTCCCCAGCAGCTTATCCATCGGTTTTTTCACCGTTCTGACCACCCATGCGCTGAATTTTCGGACATTCAGCAGGCGGAATACCTGCAACCGAACAAAATCGACTGCGCCGCAGAAAAGAAACAGCAGCACGGAATACACCAGAATACACGTCAGCAGCCCGATAAAGGAAATGTCGCTGAAGCGCAGGAAGAAATGATCCAGAAATCTGGCAGAAAAGGACGGATGCACATGAATCAGATAGATTCCGAACGTCGTTGCAGAAACCGTTGTCAGCAGCTTTTTCCCATGCCGAACCTCCACCTGAGAGAAAAACAGGAACAGCGCGACCGCTCCGAGCACAACTGTCGGGGACAGATAGGAGTAAAACATCAGACGTTTCTGCACTTCCCGTCCGAGCAACAGATTCGTAGCAAGATTGATCAGATGCATACTGCCCCATGTCAAAAGCGTACAGACAGCGAAGCAGGCGAGCGCCTTCCGTTTTCCGCTTCGGCCGAGAGGGATCTCAAAACGGCGCAGGTAGGCACCCGTACAATACAGCGCCATCAGCCACATCGGAGAATAGCCTCCGGCGGTGGAAAACGCGTAGGCCGCAAGCGTGTCGCTGAGCCAGCCGCCGATACAGAAAAACACGAACAGCAGCAACAGCAAAATTTGATACTGCCGTTTGGAAAGCCGCTCCAGAAGCAGATTGATAAACGGCAAAAAGGCAAACAGGAAGAAATACGCGGAAAAATACCAGTAACGATTGCTCGTCACGGGAAGCAGCAGAGAAATGATCTGCCGCCAGGATAAGTCTCCGCTGCCGCCAAGTATCCGATCCACGGCAAAAATGCCGACGGAATAGAGGAACACCTGAAGCCACAGCTCGATCATCCGTTCCCATCGATGCGTTGCCCGGATGCAGACATAGCCGCTTGTCAGCGCGTAGAGATTCGCCGAGCCGTAGCAGGCGGCAGTCAGAAACCAGAGAATACTGTTTTGGACGGTATGCTCCGGCGCACATTTCCCCGCGCCGCCCAGACCGAGACAATGCAGAACGATAATCAGGAACATCGAAACGATCCGCAATAATTCAATTCCGAGATTTCTTTCTTTTACGCCGACGCTCTGATTCGGTCTGTTTGTCATTTTGGCTTCTCCTGTTTTGTCTTTTATTTCTTTTGGTTCTCCAGCCATTTGGCAAGAGCGTCTGCCATTGCATTATTTTTCGTTTCGGATTTTTTCTGCTGCTCCATATATTTTGCGACATCGCGCTTGCCGGCACCGGCTTTTTCTCTGCGCTCTTTGAACGCGGAAAGCTTTTCCCGATAGCCGCAGACACAGGCAAACATCTGATTTTCGCCCTCGCCGCGCAGCTCCATTTTCTTAAAGCAGTTGGGACAGCGGGCATTGGTTACCTGCGTCACGCTTTTGCGATAGCCGCATTCCCGGTCCGGACAGACGAGCATTTCTCCGCGCTTCCCCTTGACCAAAAGCAGGAATTTCCCACACTCGGGGCATGCCTTGCGCGTCTGGTTGTCATGGGTATACTTGGCGTCGCTCGCCTTGACATCCGCAACCAGCTTCGCGGCATACGAGCGCATTTCCTCGACAAATTTCGTGTCACGCTCCTGACCCTTTGCAATCCGCGCCAGACGGTCTTCCCACTGTGCGGTCAAAAGTGCACTGCGCAGATCCTTCGGTGCCAGCTCAACAAGCTGCATTCCCTTGGAGGTCGGAACAAGCTCCTTGCCGCGCCGCTCAATGTAGAACGCGGAAAACAGCTTTTCGATAATATCCGCACGGGTCGCAGGTGTGCCGAGGCCGCTGGTTTCCTCCAGGATTTTTTTCATGTTTTTATCCTCGACCTGTGACTGCGGATGCTCCATCGCCGTCAGGAGCGTTGCCTCCGTATAGCGCGGAGGCGGCGGTGTCTTTCCGTTTGTGACGGTTACGGAAGCGACCTTCATACGCTGTCCCTGCTGCACCGGCGGAAGCGACTGGGTTTCCTCTTCGTCCTCGTCCAAACGGAAGCTGCGGTCATATGCCGCTCTCCAGCCTGCATTTTTCACAACTCTTCCCTTTGTCGCAAAAGTATTGCCGCCGACATTCAGGGTTAAATCCACTTCTTCGTATTCGCACGGCGGCAGCAGCACCGCCAAGAAACGCCGCACAACCAAATCGTAAATATTGCGCTCCGGTCCGGATAGCCGCCATAGCTCCGGCGCTTCCTCCGTTGGGATGATTGCGTGGTGATCGGTGACCTTTGCATCGTTTACAAGATATTTGGTCTGTAAAGGACGCTTCCGCAGAATCTCCTGTGCAATCGGCTTATACTCGTCCGTCATCACGGCGCGCAGCCGTTCCGGAAGCGTTGCGACGACGTCCTGCGAAATATAGCGCGAATCCGTGCGCGGATAGGTCAGGAGCTTGTGCTGTTCATACAGCGACTGCATGATATTCAGCGTTTCCTTTGCGCTGTAGGCAAATTTTTTGTTGGCATCGCGCTGCAGCTCCGTCAGATCGTAGGCTGCCGGAGGGGGTGTCATGCGGCGCATTGCCCGCACCTGCGTGACAACCGCATCCTTTCCCTGACAGGAAGCGGCAATTTTTTCCGCAAGCGCCTTGTCAAAGGTGCGCGAATTGTTGTTCTTGTCTCGCCAGAGCGCGGAAAAGCCGCCGACCTTTGCACGAACGCCCCAAAAATCCTTCGGAACGAAATTCCGAATCTCGCGCTCTCTTTCCACGATCAGCGCCAAAGTCGGTGTCTGGACACGTCCGGCAGAGAGCTGTGCGTTATGGCGGCACGTCAGCGCACGGGTCACGTTCAGTCCAACCAGCCAGTCCGCCTCGCTTCTGGCCTGCGCGGAGCGAAACAAATTATCATACTCCGCTGCCGGCCGCAGAGAGGCAAAGCCCTCCTTGATTGCGCGGTCGGTCTGCGAGGAAATCCACAGACGGCGCGTCGGCTTTTTCCAGCCGGCCTTCATCATAATCCAGCGTGCGACCAATTCTCCCTCACGTCCGGCATCCGTGGCGATGATCAGCTCGGAAATATCCCCGCGCTTCATGAGGCTCTGCACCACACGGAACTGTTTTCCGGTCTGCGGGATGACGACCAGCTTCATATTTTGGGGCAGCATGGGCAGATCCTCCATCTCCCATTTTTCCCACTTTTTTTCATAAACATCGGGATCGGCAAGCGTTACCAGATGGCCGAGCGCCCAGGTAACGACATAGCGATCTCCCTCCAGATAGCCTTCTGCGCCCTTGCGGCAGCCAAGCACCCGTGCAATTTCCCGCCCGACAGAGGGCTTCTCTGCCAATACCAGTGACTTTGCCATCAGTCAATCACCCGAACGGCGGTAATGATCGGCTGCTCATCTGGCATAATCGTGCCGTTATCGTCCACCGGCTTTGCATCGCTGCAAATCGCATCTACCACATCCATGCCCTCCGTCACATAGCCGAAGCAGGCATACTGCCCGTCAAGGAACTGCGAATCGGCATGAACAATAAAAAACTGGGAGCTTGCGCTGTCCATATCATAGCCGTTACGCGCCATGGAAATCGCGCCGCGTGTATGGCTCAACGGATTTTCAACGCCGTTTTCGGAAAACTCGCCCTTGATGGTTTCGCTTGAGCCGCCCGTTCCGTTGCCCTCCGGATCGCCGCCCTGTATCATAAAGCCCTCCATAATGCGGTGGAAGGTCAGGCCGTCATAGAAGCCCTCGTTTGCAAGCTTCAAAAAGTTTGCAACCGTAATGGGTGCAGCGTCCGCATCCAGCTCGACGCGGATTGTACCGTAGTTTTCAATCTCGATTTCCACATGATGCTTGCCGGAGACATCGGTTTGTGTTTTTGCCAAGGTGCTTTCCGTCGCTTCGGGAAGAACCTCCGGTTCACTGCCGCCGCACTGCGTCAGAAGCAGAACAACTGCCAAAATCACCAGGCATACCGCTATGATGCCGCCGATCAGCCACGGCAGCTTTTTGCGATTATCCTTTTTTTCCTGCGCAGCGCGGATTTTGTCCTTATCGCACACGCTGCAAAAATCGTTGTTGCCCATCGGGCGTCCGCATTTTTTACACTTTTTCATTTTCATTCTCCTTAAAAAAAGATTCTTCCGTACAAATTCTGCCGCCGCCGATGACAAGCTCGCCGTCATAAAACGCCGCCGTCTGTCCGCTTGTCACGGCTCTCTGCGGCTCGTCAAACAGCAGCTCACAGCCATGCTCGTGCGGAATCAGCAGCGCGTCGGAAAATTTTGTGGTATAGCGCAGCTTTGCCTGCACGCGGATCGGCCCGTCCGGCCTGTCAAACGGGATATAGTTGACCTCCGTAACAAAAACACGATTGGAATATAACTGCTCCTCCGCACCGAGGATGACATCCGTGCCGCGCTTTCCGAGAACATAGGCACGCTCTCCGAAGGCGATTCCCAGTCCGCGCCGCTGACCCGTGGTATAGGCCTCCATGCCCTTGTGCGGAGCAATGACTTTCCCATCACTTGTAATATAGTTTCCCTTTTGCGGCTGCAAGCCGTGCGCTGTCAGATAGCCCATATAATCTCCGTCCGGCACAAAGCAGATATCCTGCGAATCGTGTTTTTTGGCAAGCTCCAGGCCTTCCTGCGCAAGCATCTGCCGTATCTCGTTTTTGTCCCGAACCTCCGCCAGCGGAAAAACCGTATGCGCCAACTGATGCTGGCTGAGCATACAGAGCATATAGGTCTGATCCTTCGCACGATCATCGGCAGCCGAAAGCAGAAATCTTCCGTTTTTCTCGAAAATTCGGGCGTAGTGCCCCGTTGCAATTCCGTCATAACCGAGCGCAAGCGCCCTGTCTAGAAAAATGCCGAATTTCATCGTTTGGTTGCACACCACGCAGGGATTCGGTGTGCCGCCCGACTGATACGTTTTCGTAAACGGGACGATCACATTTTCAAAAAATTCCTTCCGCAGATCAAACAGATAAAACGGAATACCGATCTGCTGCGCCGCACGGCGTGCGTCTTCCGCCTCACGCTCGCCCCCGTCACGCAGGAGCATCGTAGCGCCGCAGACCTCGTAGCCCTGCCGCTTCAGTAAAACGCAGGCGCCTGCGCTGTCGACTCCGCCCGACATGGCAACCATGATTTTTTTCATCGTATCACTTCCTTCTTACAGAATACCGCATTGCACGAAAAAATTCAAGTGTGCGGTTGACGGCTTGACGATTCGTGGTAAAATAGTATCAGCAAATCAGAAAAGAGGCACTTTATGCTGAATTTTATCCCAATTTCCTTGGAACATCGTCAACTGATCCATCAAAATATGTACACCGCAAACGGCTATGGCTGTGAATACTCCTTTGCAAATTTATTTCTCTGGGGCGACCAGCGTATGGCGTTGTATGACGGCACACCCGTCTTTCTCACTCGCTACGGCAAATGGTATTCCTATCTGCTGCCGCAATGCACAAACCGGCTTACCGTTTTGGAGGTTCTGCGCGAAGACGCGCATGAGCGAAAAATTCCTTTCCGGATTTTCGGTCTGAAACCGACAGATCAAGACGCTTTGGAGGCTGCCTTTCCGGGTGTATTTCGTTTTCGTTCCCTGCGTGACAGCTATGATTATGTCTATGACATTGTCCGTCTGACGGAGCTGCACGGCAAAAAGCTGCAAGCAAAGCGCAATCATTGCAACCATTTTGAGCAGACCTATCCGGATTACCGAGTCATTCCGCTGACGCAGGAAACGCTGCCGCTGTGCCGCAGATTTACAGAGCATTGGTATGAGGAGCATCTGGCAATGCATCCCTACGTTGACATGACCGAAGAACAAATTGCCATCGGCAAGGCCTTTGATTGCTTTGACCGTCTGCATATGGAGGGCATCGCCATTGATACGTCCGACGGCATTGTCGCATTTTCCATGGGCAACCGGATCCGCGAAGATACGTTCGGCGTGAATTTTGAAAAAGCGCTGCCCGAAATCAACGGTGCCTATCCGATTGTCAATCGGGAATTTGCCAAAAGAATCCATGCACACTATCCGGAGATCCGTTTCCTCAATCGGGAGGATGATATGGGTATCGAGGGTCTGAGAAAAGCAAAGGAAAGCTATTATCCGGACACGCTGCTGGAAAAGCTGACCGCGGAGGAACGATAAATGGCACAGTATCAATCTGCGCAGAAGCAGGATGATGCCGCGCTTGCGGCGCTCTGGCAGGTCTGCTTCGGAGATGCCAAATCCGAAATTGAAGCCTTTTGGCGCATCGCAAAGCCAACCGTCTTTCTCGCAAAAGAGAATGGGCGTGTGGTTTCCATGCTCTGCGCTCTGTTTTCGCCGCTGATCGATTCCGGCGGTGAAAGCCAAACTGCCGCCTATCTCTATGCGCTGTGCACCGCGCCGGAATATCGCGGGCGCGGTCTATGCAGGGGTCTTTTGTCTTTTGCAGAAAAGGAAATGAAAAAGCAGGCGGACTTTGCTGCGCTGGTGCCGTCGGAAGCCTCCCTGTTTGATTTTTACGAAAAGCTCGGCTACCGCACCGCGTTTTATCACAAAAAATACCGCGTTGCCGCCGCCGGCAGCGCAAAAATCAAGCGGCTGGATATCGACGGCTACCGAAATCTGCGCGAGCTGCAGCTCTACGGTGATTTTCTGTCCTATGACGCGCCGCTGCTGCAATGGCAGAAGCATCTTTCCGAAGCCTCCGGCGCAGGCTTGTACCGTGTGGAAACCGACCGGTGCATCTGCTGTGCGGCGGCGGAAAAGCACGGCGACACCCTTATTATCAAGGAACTGCTGCCCGACTGCTCCGAAGCAGCCGCCGCACTTGCAGCCGAGCTGCACTGCCGCGAGGCCGAGGTTCGGACAAACGAAATGCAGCAGCCCTTCGGCATGATCAAA
>SAMEA3663296__coassemble_634_pt1 | contig 12638 bp, 15 predicted proteins | sample SAMEA3663296__metabat2_high_PE_018 | metagenome-assembled genome bin SAMEA3663296 (sample SAMEA3663296) | pig gut metagenome | biome: pig gut; feature: pig-associated habitat; material: faeces | place: China | collected 2013
CAGATGGTAACAAAAAGCGTTGATGCCTTTGTAAAGCGGGATATCGCCTTGGCGCATGAGGTTGTGGCAACCGATGATGTTGTAGATCGATTCTTTTCGGATATCAAGCATGAGCTGATCAACCGCATCAAAGAAGGAAACACAAACGGCGAAACAACACTTGATCTGCTGATGATCGTAAAGTATTTTGAGCGCATCGGGGATCATGCCGTGAATATCGCGCAGTGGGTGATTTTCTCCATTACGGGCGTAAAAGAATAAAAATTCCCCTGTAGTGGTAGAAAAAAACGCATTTATGTGCTAAATATATATTATATCTGTACATTGATTTAAAATCGGCAATGCAGTTTTTCAAAAGCTGCATCAAAACGAATACTTGGAAATGAGGGTGAATACCGCATGATTTTTTGCGTTGAAGATGATAACGGCATTCGGGATCTGATGATCTATACTCTAAACACTGCCGGTATGGAAGCAAAAGGTTTTACCGACGGGACGGAACTGTTTCATGCCTTGCTTTCGGAGCTGCCCGAGCTGATTATGCTCGATATCATGCTTCCCGGTGAAGACGGTATTTCCATCTTGAAAAAGCTGCGTTCAAATCCTGCGACAGCGGAGATTCCCGTGATTATGGCAACCGCAAAAGGCACGGAGTACGATAAGGTGATCGGACTTGATCTCGGGGCAGACGATTATCTTGCAAAGCCCTTTGGAATGATGGAAATGGTCGCCCGCGTCAAGGCCGTATTGCGCCGCAGTGCACCGAAGGGTGAAACAAAAACGCTCAGGCTTGGTCAGCTTGAAATGAACAAGGGAGAACACACCGTTATCTCCTGCGGAAAACGTGTGACACTGACGCTGAAAGAGTTTGAGCTCCTTGCAAAGTTCATGGATAACCCCGGACTGGTTTTTACGAGAGACCAATTATTGCATTCCGTTTGGGGGTCTGACTTTATCGGAGAAACCCGAACGGTAGATGTGCATATCGGCACTCTGCGCACAAAGCTGGGCTCTTGCGGCGATTACATTGAAACCGTGCGCGGCGTAGGTTATCGTATGGAGGCTCCGCTATGACAAAACGAATTTTCAGGTCAATCAATATCGTGGCGCTCGGTGTGTTTTTTGCGTCTGTTGTGCTGTTTATGGGCGCGCTGTATAATTATTTTACAGGTGTGTGCCAAAATCAGCTTAAAATGCAGACCGACCTTGCCGCTCAGGGCGTTGCCAACGAGGGGATTGACTATTTCAACGACTTAATGATTGAAAACTACCGCATTACTTGGATTGCCCCTGACGGCTCGATCCTGTTTGACAGTGCCAAAGACACCTCAGAAATGGAAAATCATTTAGAGCGTGAGGAGATCAAAATGGCGCTGAGCGAAGGATACGGTGAAAGCTCCCGTTATTCTTCCACCTTGATGGAGCGTTCTCTGTATGCTGCCAAACGGCTGCCTGACGGAAGTGTTTTGCGGCTTTCCGTGGCTCAGAACACGATTTTGACACTGTCTCTCGGCATGGCGCAGCCGCTCTGTATTGTCCTTGCCATTGCGATCGCTCTGTCGCTTGCCTTGGCTTTCCGCCTTTCCAAAAGAATTGTGAAGCCCTTGAACGAATTGGATTTGGATGATCCGCTCAATAATGAGGGCTATGACGAGCTTTCACCGCTTTTGCGCCGTATTGCGTCACAGCAGGATCAAATCAAAAGGCAAACCCGGCAATTACAGCAAAAGCAGCTCGAATTTGAAACGGTTACCAGCGGAATGAACGAAGGAATTATTCTGCTGAACAAAAAGGGAGAGATATTAAGTCTCAACCGTGCAGCGGCGAAGCTGTTTGAAACCGATACACAGTGCATCGGGAAAGATATTCTGAGCCTCAACCGAAGCTTTGCTCTGCAAAACATTCTGAGCAAAGCGGCAAAGGGTTCCTTCTCCGAAGGGAAAATCGCCCTTTCCGGCGGTGAATATCAGCTCGATGCAAGTCCGGTCAAAGCGCAGGACGATATTTCCGGTATTGTGCTTTTAATCTTTGATATTACCGAAAAAGAAAAAGCCGAACAAATGCGCCGCGAATTTACCGCAAATGTATCTCATGAGCTGAAAACACCGCTTCAAACCATATCCGGTTGTGCGGAGCTGATGAAAAACAACATGGTTGCCGCAGAAGATATCCCTGCTTTTTCCGAAAAGATTTACTTAGAAGCCGGACGTATGATTACCTTGGTGGAGGATATCATTAAGCTGTCCCACCTTGATGAAGGTGCGCAGGATATGCAAAGAGAAACGGTGGATCTCTTTGAAATTGCGGAAAACACGGTTCGCAGTCTTACAGACGCGGCAAAATCTGCCGGCGTTACACTTGACATAACCGGAAGCACTTGCCATGTTTATGGCATTGCGCAGCTTTTACAGGGTATCGTTTACAATCTTTGCGATAATGCCATCAAGTACAATGTTGCAGGAGGCAGCGTGAGCGTGGATGTGCACGAAGAAAAAAGCGCCGTTGTCCTCACGGTAAGCGACACCGGCATCGGCATTCCGCCGGAGCACCGGGATCGCATTTTTGAACGTTTCTACCGCGTGGATAAGAGCCATTCCAAAGAGGTCGGCGGAACAGGGCTCGGTCTTTCCATTGTGAAGCACGCCGCGAAACTGCATGACGCAAAAATTACAATCAACAGCGTGCTCGACGCAGGAACGACGATAAAGGTTGAATTCCCGAAGCAGGAAAAACGGCAGCCTGCAATAACACAGCAGGCATAATACAAAACACGGATGAAAAGGCAGCTTTTCATCCGTGTTTTATATTCATAACGATAAATCAATCAGGATAGCCGGACTTGTACAGGTCTTCGTAAATCGTCCGGTAAATCCAGTCGCTGGCACGCCGCGTATCATAAACAACATAAAAATACCGTTCTTCACCGAGAATTCCGCCCCAGTAATCGACATTTTCCACCAATGCGTAGGATTCGACCGAATAATCATGCTGCACAACCTCAACCGACAGCTTCATCAACTCATCCGAAGAAAACGAGGTCGTGCACAGGCCGAGGCAGTTTTTGATAAACTCAGGATATTCGCTCAACGGCATCTTACGCACCTTCAGCATAATCGCACTGATTACCGCTCTCTGGCGTCCGGTACGGTTTGCTTCACTGTCTGAACGGTTTCTGGAATACGTCGCCGCGGCTGCGCCATCCAGATGGCATTTGCCGGAATGCAAATCCAAATAAGAATAGCGTGATCTCAGGAAAGATACATCCTGATCCGTCAGTTCCACGTCGATTCCGTCAATGCTGTCAATAATCGCCGCCAACTGATCCAGTCCGACGGTAATATAATCCTCAACATTCAGCGCAAAGTTGCGGTTTATCATTCCAACCGTCATTTTCGCGCCGCCCCAGTTATAAGAGTAGGCGGCCTTGCAGCGGATACCGAATTCCGGTATCATCAGGTAGGAGTCACGGGCAATGGAAATCATTTTGAGTTTGTGATGCACTTTGTCAACAGAAAACAGGATCATACTGTCTGATGAACCGATGTCATCAATGCCGATCAGCATAAAATTCTGAATCTGGTCATAATCCCCCATCAGGTAACTCGGTCCGGTCGGCTCTGCGCCGTACATTTTCTCTTGAGCCTCCTCGGGAATTTCGTCGCTCAGGACTTCCTCAAACTCGATTTCATCCGAAAGGCTCAGCTCCTGAATGTGCTCCGGTGTTACCAGCGGCTTTTCCTCTTCTGTCTCACGGATGACCTCGCCGGAATTGTTGATTTCGACCACATTAAGGTCATCTTTGGAGTACTGCTTAAAGCGAAGATCGTACTCCATATCACTGAAAACATAATCGTAAAGATACATTGCTCCTACGCAGCCCAGCAGCACCAGAAGCGCAAGAAGCAGGCTCGTAATCGCAAAGCCTTTCTTCTGATTCCTGACAAAAAGCGTAATTATGGATATGATCAGGCTGATTCCTGCCAGCGCCGCACCGAGGATCACCGAAACCGTAATCAGATCCAAATGCGTACCGGTCACAGCTTTTCCTCGGTAAGCGAGGAAGGTAATCGTCGCAACCAAAATTAAAAACACAATCGCAGCAATGACGGCACAAAACGCGACCAACCCCATCGTGCGCTTTTTCTTTTTCGTTTTTTTATTGGGAGGTGTCGGGCGACGCTCCTCCTGCGGAAATTCCGATGATTCCATATCATTTTCTCCTTTCCGGGAACTTTTTTCATACTGATTCTTAATAAAAACCTTTGGTTTTTATTAAGAAGACACCGCTATTTGCGTTGTCCTTTTGCGGCAAAAGCCACAAAAGTCGTCTCATGCAGTTCTTGACGCACCTTCGGTGCTATAAAAAGCTTTTCAAGCTTTTTATGAAGAACCAGTATCAATTATAACACAAAAGCTTCGGAATTACCACAACAAAAAACGGCGGAGGAGAACCTCCGCCGCCATCATATACGCTGTATTGCCGCTTTTACGGAATACAGGCTGTTTTCAACTTAACCGCAGCCGCAACCGCAGCCGTTGTCACAGCCGCAGCCGCAGCCGTTGTTGGAGAATCCGCTGTTGCCGCAGCAACAGAACAAGAGGATCAGGATGATGATCCACCAGCAGCCACCGAATCCGTTATTGCAATTCATAGTCATGAACCTCCATAATTGTTTTGAGCACCTCGCTCATTCCATGTTATGACAATTCCGGCATTTGGTGATAGCAAAATCCGAAACAGAAAATGGAAGAGCTGCAAAACCATGATTTTGCAGCTCTTCCATTCCTTATGGATTCGTATCAGCCGTTATAGTTGATGACTCTTTCAAATTTTTCCGCAATCAGACTTGCGCCGCCGATCAGGCCGCCGTCGATTTCCGGCTGGCTCATCAGTTCGTTTGCGTTCTTGTCGTTCATGCTGCCGCCGTAGAGAATACGGACGTTTTCCGCAACATAACCGAACATATCCTTGATCGCGCCGCGAATGGCTGCGATTGTGCGGTTTGCATCCTGCGCGGTTGCCGTCATACCGGTACCGATCGCCCAGATCGGCTCATACGCGATCACGCAATCGGTAATCTGCGCGCTCGAAACACCGCACAGCGCTGCCTTGGTTTGCAGGCAAACAACCTCGTCGGTAATGCCGGTCTGTTTCTGAGCAAGACTTTCACCGACGCAGATGATCGGCTTCAGCCCGTTTTCCAGAGCCTTCAATACCTTCTTGTTGACCGTCTCGTCCGTTTCACCGAAATACTGGCGGCGTTCGGAATGTCCGAGGATCACATACTCAACGCCAAGCTCCTTCAGACTGGCGCAATTTGCCTCTCCGGTAAAAGCGCCCTTGTCTTCAAAGTGAACGTTCTGAGCACCCAGATGAATATCAGAGTCCTTCAACTGCACACTTGCTGCAAACAGGCTGACCGTCATCGGGCAGACAACAATTTCTACATTGGAGTGCGGACGAATTTTTTTCAGATCCTGAATCAATGCGACAGTTTCCGCAGGCGTTTTATTCATTTTCCAGTTGCCTGCGATCATAGGTCTTCTCATGCCGAAGTCCTCAGATCAATACAGCGTCTTGCGGATCTCCACATTGCCGGACGGGCAGTGGTTCTTGCAATTACCGCAGTTGATGCACTTGTGCTCATCCTCGGTAACGCCGGAAACGATCTTGCCGGTGGAGCTTGCGCCGATACGGTTTGCACCCGCGTTAATCATATTGACGGCATCGGTATAGGTACGCACGCCGCCGGAAGCCTTAACGCCGATGTCGGGACCGACCGTCTCACGCATCAGGCGAACATCTTCCACAGTTGCGCCGCCGGTGGAGAAGCCGGTGGAAGTCTTGACAAAGTGTGCGCCTGCCAGCTTGGAAACGGTGCAGGCCTTGACCTTCTCTTCATCGGTCAGCAGGCAGCATTCAATGATAACCTTGACCAGAGCGCGGCCTCTGACTGCGTTGACAACACCTTCAATGTCGCGCTTGACAAGCTGCCAGTCTCCGGACTTGACGGCGCCGATGTTGATAACCATATCGATTTCCTTTGCGCCCTTGCTGGCAGCGTCGGAAGCTTCAAAGGCCTTGGCTTCCGGTGTGCATGCGCCGAGAGGGAACGCAATGACGCAGCAGGGAGTTACGCCGCTGCCTTCAAGCTGCTGTGCCACATACTGAATATAGGACGGATTGACGCAGACACTGGCGGTATGATACTTCTTTGCCTCGTCACAGATCTTGCGAATGTCGGAAATGCTTGCTTCCGGCTTCAGATAGGTGTGGTCAATATATTTTGCCATGTCGGCAGCGTTATTGCCGGCTGCCGCGGGTGCCGGAGCCGCTGCGCCGTATTTGGCACAGATTTCTTCCGTTACCTGACGGATAATTTCATTGATATCCATGAACAAATGGTTCCTTTCGTATTATTTACTTTCTTGCCTCTTCAGCGATTTTTGCCGTTGCGGTCAGACCCAGACGGACTGCACCTGCCGCAAGCAGGCTCTCCGCCTGTGCAAGCGTCTTAATGCCGCCGTCGATCTTGATGCCGACATTTCTGCCGAGGATATCATAAGCAAGCCGGACATCCTCAACTCTGGCACCGTGACCGCTGAGCATATTCTGAATCTTGACAAAATCCACGCCGCTGGAGCGCAGCATCGTCAGAACAGCACGTTTCTCATCGGGCGTGTAGAGCGAATGCTCAAACACCGCCTTGAGCTTTGCCTTGCCGCAGGCGAATCTTACCAGTTCCTCCAGTTCTCTCTGAGCAACGTCCAGCCGCCCGGATTTGATCGCCAGAACATTGATCGCCACGTCAATTTCCGTTGCGCCGTTTGCCATGCACTCGCGCAGCTCGGCCAGCTTCGCTGCCTGAGACATACAGCCGTGGGGGAAGCCGATTGCCGTACCAACCGCAACCGGACTGCCCAGCAGCTCTTCTCTTGCCACGGGGACATAATAGGGCGCAACACATACCGCGGCAACGGAATATTTCCGTGCAACGGCACATTCTGCCTTGATTTTCTCCAGCGTGGTATCGGGATTCAGTAAGGAATGCTCCAGATGGGCAACCACATCCGCACCGGTCACCAGCCCCGCACAGGGAGCAGGCTTCGTGTCCATGTGGAAATATGCCATCACCTGACGCTCCACTTCTTTTCTGATTGCTTCTACATCCATGTTAATGATACTCCCTGACTTCGCCGTCGAAGGTCAGATGATCGATGACGCCGCAGATGGTCGCATCACCGATGCAGTGCTTTCCAAGCAACATATTTGCCGCACCGCCGTCGATGACAACGACTACCGTATCGCCGACACCCGCATCTGCCACATCGAAGGCTATCGCCTGATTCCCTGTCAGTTTTCCTTCCTCATCGATATAATCGATAATCATCAGCTTCTGACCCTGAAATCCGGCGTCCTTGATCGTGGAAACAACGTTTCCTACGACTCTTGCCAGTCTCATCCCATTTTCGGGAGGATGCCTTCGACATCATCGTGCGGAGACGGGATGACGTGGCAACCGTAGAGCTCACCGACACGCTTTGCTGCGGTAGCGCCTGCATCGACAGCAGCCTTGACTGCGCCGACATCGCCGCGAACCATAACAGTAACAAGTCCGCTGCCGATCTGCTCTTTGCCGATCAGATGAACGTCTGCTGCCTTGACCATGGCATCGGCTGCTTCGATGGAGCCGATCAGACCACGGGTTTCAACCATTCCAAGTGCTAATTTCATACGATATTAACCTCCGTATCGTAAATTTCTATTCCTCTGCTTTGAGTTGTATATTGTATGAGTCGATAAAGCCTACAATGGCGGAATCCGCAGGAGTGCGGATCGTACGGAACATCCGTCCGGCCTCCTTTGAACCGATCATGTAGACAAAATCGCCTCTACCGGCCTGCCGGGTGTGGTCCGCCGCAACTATCATTTTTGTTTTTTTGCCTTTTTCAATCAGTTGCACAACAAGGAGCGGAATGTTTTCCAGATTTGGCTCCTTTACGGTGGCAACTACCGTTCCGACGACCTCTCCGATGTACATAGCTTAGCCGATGGTGGGCAGGATGCCTTCAACGTCGTCATGCGGGGACGGAATCACATGGCAGCCGTACAGCTCGCCGACGCGCTTTGCTGCGGTAGCGCCTGCATCGACAGCAGCCTTGACTGCGCCGACATCGCCGCGAACCATAACGGTGACGAGGCCGGAGCCGATCTGCGTCTTGCCGATCAGATGAACGTTTGCTGCCTTGACCATGGCATCGGCTGCTTCGATGGAGCCGATCAGGCCGCGGGTTTCAACCATTCCGAGTGCTAATTTCATAACTAATTCTCCTAATTCTCAAATTTTGTATTGATGAACTTAACCCATCGTCGGCAGAATGCCTTCGACATCGTCATGCGGGGACGGAATCACATGGCAGCCGTACAGCTCGCCGACGCGCTTTGCTGCGGTAGCGCCTGCATCGACAGCAGCCTTGACTGCGCCGACATCGCCGCGAACCATAACGGTGACGAGGCCGGAGCCGATCTGCGTCTTGCCGATCAGATGAACGTTTGCTGCCTTGACCATGGCATCGGCTGCTTCGATGGAGCCGATCAGGCCGCGGGTTTCAACCATTCCTAATGCTTCTTTCATTTGACAATCCTCCAATTATTGTTTTTTTATTTTAAATTTTAATACAACGATTTAATAATGTCCGGATGCGGTGCCGGAATCACAACACTTTCCGAAAGCATGCCGGCAGCTTCGGGCATCTTCTCGCCGGCATTGACTGCTGCGCGAACCGCCGCAACCTCACCGGTCATCGTGATAAAGCTCTTGCCGCCCAGGCCACGACCCAGACGAATATCGATCAGTTGAATGTCTGCCGCTTTGACCGCCGCATCAGCGACTACGACCGCGGAGCAAAGGCTGAACGACTCCATCACACCGACAGCGGAAACCTGCCCGATTTCATTGCAGGCATTGATGGCCTTCGGCACCTGCTCATGCACATGAGGAATCACCATGCTGTCAACCAGGCGCTGTCCTGCCTTGATCTTGCCGGCTTCTACGCTGGACTTGACTGCGGCAACCTCACCGGTGATAATCACGATATACTTTCCGGCGCAAACCGGCTGCGCTGCAACCAATTCCACCGATGCCGCTTTGAGCATCGCATCTGCGGCATCAATGCCGAGCGGGATCGAATTGGTTTCGATCATTCCCAATGCATTCATTTGGACGACCTCCTGATCTCAATGTAGTCCTCGGTGATCTGCGTCACCGTGCCGGAAATGCTGGCGTGCATCTTCACGCCCAGCTTCTTTTCGGCAATATCTGCGATGAGCTGGTTCTTGCGAACCTTATCGCCCACGGCAACCCTCGGAACACTTGGCGCACCGACACCCATTTTCAGCGCGATCCTTACGCGGTCAGTCGTCATCAGCTTGTCCTCGAGCGGCGCCGGAACATCATACTGCGTCAATCCCAGTCGGGCGACCAGACGGGTGACCGGAACCTTTTTGTTGTCTAAGCCGCCGTCTACCGGTCCGAACACTTCCTTGCGGGCGCGTGTTCCCTTGGACGCAATCGCCGATTTGAGCTGCTGCATCACCTGCGACGGCTTCAGCCCGAAGTTGCAGGCATAATAGGTGCACAGGCCGCAGTTGCAGCAGGAGAAAATGCCGTTGAAATCGCCCATCAGATCGATGCCGTTGGCAAGGGAGCGCATTGCCTTATGCGGCTGAACATTCAGTCCCAGCGCATTTCTCGGGCACATCTGCGTGCACATGGAGCACTGGCAGCAAACCGCCATAATCATGCGCAGGTTCAGTTTTTCATCTTTCGTTTCCAGCAGCGGATGATTCTTCGGAATCGCAAGCAGGCCGCCGGTTGTCTTTGTCACGGGGATATCCAGCGTATCCACCACACGTCCCATGCACGGGCCGCCGATAATATACTTACAATCCTCCGTTGTGCCGCCCGCCGCATCTAAAAGCTCCTTCAGCGAGATACCGATCGGAACACGAAGCGTAACGGGTTTTTTTACCGCGCCGCCGACGGTAACATATTTTTCTATGACTTTTTTCCCGTCCATTGCGTTTGCAATATTGACGAGTGTGCTGACATTGCACACGACAGTGCCGACATCCAGCGGCAGCCCGCCGGTCGGAACAACTCTGCCGGTCACTTCATAGACGATCTGCTGTTCGTCGCCTGCCGGATAATACGCCTCCAGCAGATGAAGCTCAACGTCCTTGTTTTCCTCCTGCTTGAGCAGCTTTTTGAGCGCCGCCACAGCATCCTTATAGTGCGCCTTGAGACAGATGATTGCGTGTTTTGCGCCGGTAAACTCTTTTACCGCACGGATGCCGCGGATGACATCTGCCGCATAATACTGCATGACCTGCTGGTCAACGCGGAGTAAGGGTTCGCACTCTGCGCCGTTTGCAAGAACATACTCGGCTTTGCAGTTGATTTTCACATGCGTCGGAAAGCCTGCGCCGCCTGCGCCGAGTATACCGGCGTCACAGACGATTTTATTCAGCTCCATAGGCTTAAATGATGCGGAAGTCGCCCTTGAGCACGCAGCGTCTTGCGCGTGTAAAGGACTTCGCGCTGGTCAGGCCTTCGCCGGTCGGAGTGGCGATGGTCAGCGTGGTGTAGCCCTCGCCGCCAAAGCCGAGTCCGGAATACGACGGTGCATTCTTGACGAAGATCGTCGTATTCATGCGTTTCGCGGCACGGGACATATTATGAATATTGGTCGAATGGATCAGAGCGGAGTGCTGGCAGCCGTGCTCGGCACGGAATGCCTCACTCAAAGCCTCGTCAAAATTGGCAACGCGGACGCAGCCGAGAACCGGCATCAGCATTTCCACTTCAACAAAGGGATGATAACGATCGACCTCTGCAATGACCAGAACGGGATTGCCGGTGAACTGGACACCGCTTTCACGAAGGATGTAGGTTGCATCATGGCCAACAAACTTGCGGTTGATGACATACTTGCCGTCTTTCTGGATCAGGACGGTACGGACGATCTTGTCGATATCCTCACCGTAGACTCGGAACGCACCGCACTGCTGCATTTTGTTCATGAGCTCGTCTGCAATGGAGCTGACCATGAAGCATTCCTTCTCCGCAACACAGAGAATATTGTTTTCAAAGCTTGCGCCGTCCACAATTTTCTTGGCCGCATCGGGAATATTCGCCGTTTCGTCCACAATGACCGGAGGATTGCCCGGGCCTGCCGCCACGCACTTCTTGCCGGATTTCATGGCGACTGCAACGACTGCCTCACCGCCGGTAACCGCCAGCATCTTGATTGCCTTATGGCTCATAATGACAGCGGAGGTGTCCATGGTCGGTTCCTTCGGCGCGGTAATCAGGCCATTCGGACCGCCCGCATCTACGATTGCCTGATTCAGCAGCTCCATGGCGCGCTGCGAAGAGCGTTTTGCAGCCGGATGTGGATTGTAGACCACTGCGTTGCCGGCGGCGATCATGCTGATGGAATTGTTGATGACCGTGGCCGTAGGATTGGTAGACGGGGTGATGGAACCGATAACGCCATAGGGAGCCGTTTCCACCAGCGTCAGTCCGTCATCACCGCTGTACGCCGTGGGATGCAGATCCTCCACACCGGGCGTCTTGTTTGCGGCAAGCAGATTCTTTGCAATCTTGTGCTCGACCTTGCCGTAGCCGGTTTCCTCATGCGCAAGGATCGCCAGCTCCTCGGCATGCTCTCTGGCACAGACGCGCATCGCTTCCACGAGCTTGTTGCGCTCCTCCAGCGTCATGTCCATCAGGCGCTGCTGTGCGCGGATTGCAGTGTCAATCGCTTCATTTACATCATCAAAGATGCACTTTGCCGTCTCGGTGGGGCGATAGCTGCCGCTTGCGAGGCTGTTGCGAGTCTGTTCCGCGATTTGCCGGATCTGTTCTTTTGTCAATGCCATACGCTATCCTCAACTTTCTTTATTGAATTTTTCAAAAATACGGGTCCCGTTGAGATCAACGTGATCAATAATTGCCACAATACTCTGATCGACAGGCTTGTTCTCGGTAATATTCGTCTGACGCGACGAGCTGCCGCCGACAATCATGACAACCTCGCCCTCGCCTGCGCCGACTGCGTCAATCGCAACGATCAGGTTGCCTTTTTCCTGCCATGTTTCAATATCGATGGGTTTTACGATCAGCAGCTTCAGGCCGTAGAGCTTCTCGGCCTTATTCGTGCTGACAACCGTTCCCTTGACTCTGCCTAACTGCATAGCGTTTCTCCTTCATACTGCACCGTCACATCGTGAACGTTCAGTGCGTCACGAGCTGCCGGCGTAATGATTGCACCCACGCGGGCACAGATGGTCTTTTCCTTGCTTTCTGCGGCAGACAATACATCCGCCTCGGTAATCAGGGTCGCACCGATTCTTGCCGCAGCATCGCCCGTATAGTAGGGGCAAACGGTTACATTCATCTGATGCAGGGTATCAACGGATGCCGCAACTCCTTCTAAGAAGGTATTCCTGCGGAATTTCGGCGGCTCAAAATCCAGGTAAAGACGCACGTCCTTTTTCCACAGAATACTGCGGATCATCAGATAAGAAAGGAAGTCTTTATCCTCCCCTCTGGCAATTTGCCCCAGCAGTTCCA
>SAMEA3663296__coassemble_642_pt1 | contig 12518 bp, 14 predicted proteins | sample SAMEA3663296__metabat2_high_PE_018 | metagenome-assembled genome bin SAMEA3663296 (sample SAMEA3663296) | pig gut metagenome | biome: pig gut; feature: pig-associated habitat; material: faeces | place: China | collected 2013
TGAAAATGAATGTGAAAAAAATGTCGAAGAAAATTTACAATTTCTTCTTGACTTTCCGAAAGAAATGGTTATTATATACATGTTAGCACTCCGAAGCTTTGAGTGCTAAAATCGTAAGTAAGACGTGAAAACGTCCGATATATTTTTTGGAGGTAATGCTTTATGAAACTGAAACCCCTTGCAGACCGTGTTCTGCTCAAGAGCGTTGAGGCAGAGGAGACGACCGCATCCGGCATCATCCTTTCCACCGCGAACAAGGAAAAACCCGTCATTTCCGAAGTGGTCGCAGTCGGCCCCGGCGGTATCGTTGACGGCAACGAGGTCAAGATGGTTGTGAAGGTCGGCGACAAGGTTGTTGTCGCAAAATACGCAGGCACCGAGGTCAAGCTCGACGATCAGGAATATTCCATCGTCCGTCAGTCTGACATCCTTGCTGTTGTAGACTAATTTAGGAGGAATTTGATTATGGCAAAAATGATTGCTTTCGGCGAAGACGCCCGTAAAAAACTTCAGTCCGGTATCGACCAGCTCGCTGATACCGTTAAGGTCACCCTCGGTCCGAAGGGCCGCAACGTGGTTCTCGGCAAAAAGTACGGCGCTCCCCTCATCACCAACGACGGTGTCACCATCGCCAAGGAGATCGAGCTGGAGGACGCTTTTGAGAACATGGGCGCACAGCTCGTCCGCGAAGTTGCCACCAAGACCAACGATGTTGCAGGCGACGGCACCACAACCGCTACCGTTCTGGCACAGGCAATCGTGCGCGAAGGTCTGAAGAACCTCAGCGCCGGTGCAAACCCGATGGTCATGCGTAAGGGCATGCAGAAGGCTGTTAAGACCGCAATCGACAGCATCAAGGAAAACTCGCAGGCTGTCAACGGCAGCGAGGATATCGCCAGAGTCGGCACCGTTTCCTCCGGCGATGAGGAAGTCGGCAAGCTGATCGCGGAAGCCATGGAAAAGGTCAGCGCCTCCGGTGTCATCACGATTGAAGAATCCAAGACTGCGGAAACCGGTCTGGAGGTCGTGGAAGGTATGCAGTTTGACCGTGGCTATATCTCCCCCTACATGGTCACCGATACCGATAAGATGGAAGCCGTTGTGGATGATCCGTTCCTCCTCATTACGGATAAGAAGATTTCCTCCATTCAGGACATCCTGCCCATCCTCGAGCAGATCGTCAAGGGCGGTCAGAAGCTGGTCATCATTGCAGAGGACGTCGAGGGCGACGCTCTGTCTACCCTGCTTGTCAACCGTCTGCGCGGCAGCTTCAACTGCGTCTGCGTCAAGGCTCCCGGCTTTGGCGACCGCCGCAAGGAAATGCTCCGTGATATCGCCATCCTCACCGGCGGCACCTATGTTGCCTCCGAACTGAATATGAATTTGCAGGATGTCCAGATCAGTGATCTCGGCCGTGCTCGCCAGATCAAGGTCAACAAGGACAACACCGTGATCGTCGACGGCTGCGGTGATCCCGAAGCCATTCAGGCCCGTATCCATGAGATCAAGGCCGCTATCAAGGTCACGACCTCCGATTATGACCGCGAGAAGCTCCAGGAGCGTCTGGCAAAGCTGTCCGGCGGCGTTGCTGTCATCCGCGTCGGCGCACAGACCGAGGTTGCCATGAAGGAGCAGAAGCTCCGCGTGGAGGATGCTCTGAACGCTACCCGTGCGGCAGTGGAGGAGGGCATCGTTGCAGGCGGCGGCACGGCTTATGTCAATGCCATTCCGGCAGTGGAAAAGCTCGTTGCAAAGCTGAGCGGCGACGAAAAGACCGGCGCAGCCATCATTGCAAAGGCCTTGCAGGCTCCGATCCGCCAGATCGCTGAAAACGCCGGCGTAGACGGCTCCGTCGTCTATGAGAAGATCAAGAGCAGCAAGAAGGTCGGCTACGGCTACAACGCCTACAGCGGCACCTATTGCGATATGCTTCCCAGCGGCATTGTCGATCCGACCAAGGTCACCCGCTGCGCTCTGGAAAACGCTGTTTCCATCTGCGCCTGCGTCCTGACCACGGAATCTCTCGTTGCCGACAAGCCCGATCCCGCTGCTGACGCTGCTGCGGCTGCGGCGGCTGCCGGAGCCGGCGGCATGGGCGGTATGTATTGATCCATCGCTGCATAGTAAAACGGTGCGTCCCCAAAACGGACGCACCGTTTTTTTGCGCGCAAGCAGCGGTTTTCGTGAATAGTGAATGGCGAACAGTGAATAACGAAGGAGCGCTCTGCGCGGATTAGGAAAGCAGGCGGCTAATAGCCGCCCCTACGAGAAATTTCGCACCTCACGCCGTAGGGGCGGATATGATCCGCCCGGTGCAGGCACTACCGCCTGCGTAAAAGCCAGCAGCCAGAGATTGCCACGGGCGCAAGCGCCCTCGCAATGACACGGAACGGCTGACCCATTTGTCATTGCGAGCCGAGGAACGAGGCGTGGCAATCTCGTGCAGGAACCACCGACTGCGCAAAAATGCTGTCAGGGAAACGTTCTCCTTGACAGCTTCTATGCTTCAAAATCCAACAGCTTCTTCGGCGGGATCTCCAGCGCCTTGCTGATGCGAAAAAGCGTATCGAGCGAAATGGCTTTTGCAATATTGACCGCCTCAATCTGCCCGATGAAAGAGGTTCCGACACCCATGCGCTCTGCAAGCTGCTCCTGCGTCAGTCCCTTCAGCTTTCGATAATACGCGACCTTCAGACCGATCATTTTATAATATTCGCTAAACTCATCCAGCATGGCAATTCCCTCCGTATTTATATTATACGGTCTTGCTTTGGGAATTTGTATTTTATATAATTATTATATATATTACTATATAAATAATGTTCAAAAGGAGATACGGTCATGCGGGAGAAAAAGAAACTGATTGCGTTGGGCGCGGAGCTTTACCGATTAGGAATTAAAATTGAAGCGTCAAAGACGCATTTTAAGGAATTGGTAGAAATCGGTATGCCTTACGATTCCGATGAAGTAACCTCTGCCGTTTTGCGGCTGCAATTCTTGCAGGCGCAGTGGGCAGAGGGGGAAGCGGCATATTTACAGCTGCGGGAAAACTTCTCCTCGGCAAATGAAAAAAATATTCTATGCTGATATAAAAACCTCCAACTTTTTCCAAAATTCTGCGTCTATATATATAGGTAGAAAGATCTTTCACAGAAGGGAGTTGCTGCAATGGACGATATGCGTATCGTGGAATTATACCGCCTGCGCGACGAGCAGGCGATCGTTGAAACGGACTGCAAATACGGCGCATACTGCCGCCGTATCTCGGAAAATATTCTGACTGCGCGTGAGGACGCCGACGAGTGCGTCAACGACACCTATCACGCCGTCTGGACGCACATCCCGCCCGACGCGCCCGCCTCTCTGCGCGCGTACTTAGGCCGCATTGTCCGCAACCTCTCCCTCAGCCGCTTCCGCAAAAACCGCGCCGCGAAGCGGTACGAGGGCATGGAGCTGCTGCTTTCGGAGCTGAACGACTGCATTCCCGCGCCCGGCAGCCCCGAAAAAGCGCTCGAGGGCGCGGAGCTGACGGAATACCTCAACGCGTGGCTGCGCAGCCTCGACGCCGATGACCGCGCCCTCTTCCTGCGGCGGTACTGGTACGGCGACGCGGTCAAGTCCCTCGCCGCCGCGACCGGCTGCACGGCAAGCCAAATGGCGCAGCGAATGCTCGCCCTGCGCAGGAAGCTGCGCGGATTTTTGGAGAAGAAAGGAGTTTCGATATGAAACGCGAAAAGCTCTATGACAGCCTGACCAACGTGGACGACGACCTCGTCGCGGAGGCGGACGGCCACAGCTTCCGCCGGAAAAAGCGCTTCCGCCTGCTCGGTTCGATCGCCGCGGTGCTCGTGATCGCCGTCGTTGCGGGCATTTTGCTCCATCCGGCGACCAGCCCGCTCGTCACGAACGCCTACGCCATCGCCGAGGCGGACTACCCCGAAATGGCGCCGTTTCCCGACTATATGGATTACGCCGACCCCGGGACAGGGATACTGACCGACGAGAAGGCGGAGGCCTACTACGACGCCTATCAAGCATGGCTCGAAAGCCGGCAGGCGCAGCGTGCATACGCGGGAAGCTACAGCGCCGCCGACCTGTCCGATTTCGTGCGGCGCAGCGCGGTGCAGCTTCTCTCCGGCGCGGACGGCGAAAACCGCGTCTATTCGCCCGTGAACGTCTACATGGCGCTGGCCATGCTCGCGGAGGTCACGGACGGCAACTCCCGCGCGCAGATCCTGTCTCTGCTGGGTGTGGACAGTCTTGATACTCTGCGCACCCGCGCGGGCGCGATCTGGAACGCCAACTACCGCGACGACGGCGCAGTGACCAGTCTGCTGGCGAACTCTCTGTGGCTGGACGAGGACATCTCCTACAACAAGGACACGCTCAAACGGCTGGCAAGTGACTATTTTGCCTCCTCCTATTCCGGGCAGATGGGCGATCCGGCGTATGACGAGGCATTTCAGAGCTGGCTGAACGAGCAGACGGGCGGTCTGCTCCGGGAGCAGGTCGACGGACTGCAATTCTCGCCGGAGACGGTGTTCGCCCTCGCCTCTACCGTCTGTTTCTGCGCGAAATGGGAGAGCGAGTTCTCCGAAGCCTTTACCGAGGACGGCGTCTTCCACGGCACGGACGGCGACATTCCCTGCGCGTATATGTGTCAGAGCGACACGGGCACCTATTATTGGGGCGAGCAATACGGCGCGATCTGCCGCCGGTTTGAAGAGGGCGGAAAAATGTGGTTCATCCTGCCGGACGAGGGCAAAACGGTCGACGACCTGCTCGCGGACGAAGAGGTTATGGACATGATCCTCACAGGCGGCATGTGGGAGAACAGCAAAATCCTCACCGTGCATCAGCGCATCGTGAAATTTGACGTTTCGTCGCAGCTCGATCTGTCGGACGGCCTGCAGGCGCTGGGCGTTACCGATGTCTTTGACGGCGCTGTTTCGGACTTCTCGCCCATGACGGACATGGACGGGCAGTACCTCTCGCAGGCGACGCACGGCGCAAGGGTCACCATCGACGAGGAGGGCTGCACCGCCGCGGCGTACACCGTCATGCCGGTCTGCGGCGCGGCAGAACCGCCGGAGGAGGAGATCGACTTCGTTCTCGACCGCCCCTTCCTGTTTGTCATCACCGGCGAGGACGGACTTCCCCTCTTCATCGGCACTGTCTGTCAGCCCGAATGCTGATTCTTGATGAAATGATTTCATCGGAAACATCTTATGTATTTCAACAATTTGGAGCTTTATCGGCAGTCTGACAAGCCGTCTCTTTGCATATTCCCTGTATGATTTTCTTTTTCTGAGGTATACTTTTTTTGCCCGAACCTGACAAACGGAACACATAGCGGAGGAATTTTCTATGAGTGAAATTGAAAAGTATATTGTAACGATTCCGGATTTTCCGAAAAAAGGGATCGCCTTTCGGGATATCACACCGATTCTGGCGGATCGTGATGCGCTGAAACACTCCGTCGATGCGCTGCTTTCCTGCCTGCAGGGGGTGGACTTTGATGCCATTGCAGCTCTGGAAGCCAGAGGCTTCCTGTTCGGAATGCCCATGGCATATGCCGCAAACAGCCGATTCCTCCCCATCCGCAAGAAGGGCAGACTTCCACGGGAAACTGCGCAGGAGGTCTACGAGCTGGAATACGGCAGCGCTGCCATAGAGGTGCATAAGGACGATGTTTTTCCGAAAATGCGGGTTGTTCTGGCAGACGATCTGCTTGCCACCGGCGGAACGCTCGCTGCGGCGGCACGGCTGCTGGAGGGTCTTGGCGCAGAGATCGTGAAGATCGTAACACTGCTGGAGCTGAAAGGTCTGGGCGGCAGAGAGCGCCTGAAAAACTATGATGTTTCCTCTGTTGTCGTCTGTGAAGATTCATAAAATCAGCGCGTCCAAAGCGGAAGTTTTGGACGCGCTAAAGACTGCAAAAAACCATAACCGTCAAAATCAGAATGACAGGAAAGCAGATATGCGTCTCTGCCGAAACATGGTTTCTTTCTATGTCATCCTGAGCGAAAGCGAAGGATCTTCGCAGTATCGACAGAGAAAAGATTCTTCGTCGCTGCGCTCCTCAGAATGACATATACGGCAGGGTGATGTTTATACCAGTCTTGCGCCGGCAGGAATGCTGTCATCGAGCATGACAAGATTCAGCTTGTCGCCGCGCTCGGCAGACAGCAGCATACCGCACGATTCCTGTCCCATCATCTTGCGCGGCGGCAGATTCGTGACCGCCACCAGCGTCTTGCCGATCAGCTCCTCCGGCTGATAATACTTTGCAATGCCGGAGAGGATCTGGCGCGGCTCGGAGGTGCCGTCATTCAGGGTGAATTTCAGGAGCTTTTCGGACTTTTTGACCTTTTCGCAGGTCAAAACCTTTACGACGGTCATCTCCACCTTGCAAAACTCATCAAAGCTGACGGGCGGCAGAGGCTCGGGCAGCGGAGCTTCCTCCGGCTCTTCCTTTTGAGCCGTCAGGCTTTCCAGCTCGGCAAGCTCTTTTTCGGCATCGATGCGCGGGAATAGCGCCGGTCCGGCAGTGACCTGTGCCTCCATCGGGAGCGTGCCGTACTTCGTCAGGCTGTCCCAATCGTACTGCGTCGCGCCGATGCGCTTCATGATTTCCTCGCTCGTTGCGGGCATGAACGGCTGCAACAGTCCGCCGCAGATGCGAACCGTCTCCAGCAGATTGTACATCACACGCGCCAGTCTTGCCTTTTTGCTCTCGTCCTTGGCAAGAATCCAGGGCGCATTTTCATCGATATACTTATTTGCACGGGAAATGACGGCAAAGACTTCACTCAGGGCGTTCTGGAAGGCGTAATGCTCCATTTGCTCCTCGTATTTTTCGGGCAGTGCGGAGGCAAGCTCGATGAGCGCATCATCCAGCGCAGGATCCGCCTCCTGCTGCGCAGGCAGCTTGCCGCCGAAATACTTTTGCACCATCGCAACCGTGCGCGAAACCAGATTGCCCAGATCGTTTGCAAGGTCGGTATTGATACAGGAAATCAGCAGCTCATTGGAGAAATTGCCGTCCGAGCCGAACGGGAAGGCGCGCATCAGGAAGAAGCGCAGCGCATCCGTGCCGTAGCGCTCGGCCAGCAGATACGGATCGACCACATTGCCCTTGGACTTCGACATCTTGCCGCCGTCCAGCAGCAGCCAGCCGTGACCAAAGACCTTTTTCGGCAGCGGCATTCCCATGCTCATGAGCATTGCCGGCCAGATAATGGAATGGAAGCGGACAATCTCCTTGCCGACAAAATGCACATCGGCAGGCCAGAAGTCCTTGTAATCGTCATACTTATCGTTCATGAAGCCCAGGGCCGTGGTATAGTTAAACAGCGCATCCACCCAGACATAGACCACATGACCCGGATCAAAATCGACGGGAACACCCCAGGTAAAGCTGGTACGCGATACACACAGATCCTCCAGACCGGCATCGATGAAGTTATTGACCATCTCATTGACGCGGCTGCGCGGCTCCAAGAAGTCTGTCTCGGTCAGGAGCTTGCGCACCGGCTGGGCATATTTGGAAAGACGGAAGAAATAGGCTTCCTCCTCCGCCGGCTGCACCGGTCCGCCGCAGTCCGGACATCTGCCGTCCTTGAGCTGGCTTTCCGTCCAGAAGGATTCGCACGGTGTGCAGTACATTCCGGTGTACTTTCCCTTGTAAATATCGCCCTTTTCATACATCGCCTTGAAAATTTTCTGGATTGAGGCAACATGATAATCGTCCGTGGTGCGGATGAAGCGGTCATAGGAAATGTTCATCAGCTTCCAGAGATCCAGAACACCTTTCTCTCCGGTGACGATGTTATCCACAAACTGCTGCGGCGTGATGCCGGCATTTTTGGCCTTGGTTTCAATCTTCTGGCCATGCTCGTCCGTTCCGGTCAGGAACATGACGTCATAGCCGCGCAGACGCTTATAGCGTGCCATGGTATCGGTTGCAACCGTGCTGTAGGTATGGCCGATATGCAGCTTGGCAGAGGGATAGTAAATGGGCGTTGTAATATAAAATTTCTTTTTGCAGGAATCACACATGGCAGTTTCCTTCCTTCCGAAATAGTTTTTATCTCTTTTTCCGCAGCCGGAAAATCAGCCACAGAAACAGCGTTCCGACCGCAACGCCGGACAGATCGATCCAAAGATCCCGAACATTTCCGCTGCGTCCGGGAACGAAGAGCTGGATCGTTTCATCGCACAGCGCCGTCAGCAAGCCGAAAAAGATGGGCTTGAGCAGGCGAAAACCCTTCGCGTTGTAAAACGTGCCGGTCAGCAGCAGTCCGAGAACGGCAAATTCTCCGAAATGCGCCAGCTTCCGCAGCAGATTGTTGGTCATCCACGGCAGGATTTTTTGGATGTAGCAGAGCAGGCCGAGGCTTTCTCCGTCGCTCTGCACCGCATTGCGCGAGGAATGCCAGAAAATCAGCCCGATCCAGAGGAGCGTCAGCAGCAGCCATATCCAGATGCGCTTCTTTTTCATCAAAAAGCTCCCTCCCATCCGTGCAAATTAGTATTAGTATACCACAAAAAGCAGGAAAGTGCAACCAATGTGGGAAAAACCGTCAGCTTCCCGCCGCCAAAGCCGCGCTATACAAGCGTTTCCAGCCTTTCAATGGCATCGGCGACCGTTCCGTCGTCGCAGGCAGCCGCCTCGATATACGGCACAGAGCGCAGCGCTTCATCCCGATCGGCAGGAACAAAGGCAAAGTCCGCCTCGTCAAGCATCGAAATATCATTGGGCGCATCGCCCGCACAGGCAAGGATTTCCCTGCCGTACTGCTTTGCCAGCGCACGCGCCGCACTGCCCTTACTGCAATGGGGGTTTCCGATCTCGATGATATACGGCATGGAGCGCGTGACATAGCAGCGTCCGGCACAGAAAGCATCCAGCCCCTGCCGCACCGCTTCAAAATGCGCGACCTCCTCCGGCGAAAAATCCGGACACAGCGGATTTTTTCCCATCACGGCGCAAACCGTAATCTTAATCCACGGCTTCGGCACCGTATCCGTCACCCGGACGGGCGTAAAGCCCTCCCCCTTTAAAAATTCATCACGGCGCTCATTATATCCGAATACATAGTGATTCTCCACACCCTGAATCTCTACGCAGAGCGTCGGATCCAGCCGCTGCGCCTCGCGGACGATATCCAGCGCAAAGTCCGGCAGCGGATGGGCGTAGTGCAGCGTTCCGGAGGCATAGTCATAGCACGCCGCGCCGTTATAGAGGATGCAGGGCGCGTTGACCGGCACCAGCTTTGCCCGCTTGGAAAACAGCGGAATGCTGCGTCCGCTGGCCACCGTAAAAATGCCGCCCTCGGACATAAAATAGCGGATCGCTTCGACATTGCGCTCACGCAAAACATTATCCTGTCCGGTGAGCGTATGGTCGAAGTCGCTGGCGAAAAATACATTTGAAAATTTACCCATAATGATTTCCTTTTTTATTTCATTAAGAGGACTGCATTTGCAGTCCTCCAATCAGACTGTCGAAAAAGCTCCAAACCGTCAAAATATCGTAATGCTCTCTCCCTTTGTCATTCTGAGGAACAAAGTGACGAAGAATCTTTCCGCCGTTTCTCCTATGTCATTCTGAGGAACGAAGTGACGAAGAATCTTTTCTCTTTCGATACTGCGAAGATCCTTCGCTTTCGCTCAGGATGACATTCTCTGTTCGGGTGCGTTGCCCGTACTGCGGAGCTGCGAGGATCCTTCGCTGACGCTCAGGATGACATCCTCTGTTCGGGTGCGTTGCCCGTACTGCGGAGCGGCGAGGATCCTTCGCTTTCGCTCAGGATGACATGGCAGGAACGCTTTTTCGGCACGCTGTAATTTAAGGACTGCGATTGCAGTCCTTAAATTCAATATTATCTCTGCATTGCGGGAACGACGTCCATATCCGTGCGCAGATTGGAATCTGAAATCAGATGACGCGGACACACTGCCGCGCAGCTTCCGCAGGAGACACATTTGCTGTAATCCACGGTAGCAAGATTGTTGACCACATGGATGGCATCGTACTCGCAGATCTTTTCGCACAGATGGCAGCCGACGCAGCCGATATCGCAGACCTTTCTGGTGTTTGCGCCGCGCTCCTGATTGGAGCAGGCCACCACGATATCCGTATTGTAGGTGACCGGAATGATGACCTTGCGCGGGCAGGTCTCCACGCACTGCATACAGCCGGTGCATTTATCCGCATCGACCCGCGCCGCACCGTTTACCACATGGATGGCATCGAATTTGCACACCTGCGTGCAGGTGCCGAAGCCCAAACAGCCGTTGGGGCAGGCAGAAGGGCCGTCACCGCCGACAAACATCGCGCTGCGGCAGTCCGAAATGCCCTCATATATTCCCTTTTGCAGATGGTTCTGGCCGCGGCATTTGACCATGGCGACCTTTTTTTCGACCTCCACGGCTTCCACGCCCATGATTTCGGACATTTTTTTCGCCGATGCGGCACCTCCGGCGGCGCAAAGACCGATCTTTGCCCTGCCGTCGATCACCGCCTGCGCGTATGCCTGACAGCCTGCAAAGCCGCAGCCGCCGCAGTTGGCTCCCGGAAGCGCACCTGTCAGCTTCGGCAGACGTTCATCCGTCTTGACGGCAAACACCTTGGAAGCAACCGCGAGAACCGCGCCGAATACACCGCCCATGACGGCAAGCACGGCAACCGCATATAAAATTTTTACCATCTCGGCACCTCCCTAAAAGACCTTGAAGCCGGAGAAGCCCATAAAGGACAGCGCCAGCAGACCCGCAGCGATCAGCGCGAGCGGAAAGCCCCGAAATGCCTTCGGACAGTCGCAGTCCTCCAGACGCTCACGCACGGAGGAGAACAGGACGATGGCCAGTGTGAAGCCGATACCGCCGGTTACGCCGTAGACGACGGATTCAATGAAGGTATAGCCGTTCTGGATGTTCAGAAGCGCAACACCCAGCACCGCGCAGTTGGTGGTAATCAGCGGCAGATAGATGCCGAGCGCCTGATAGAGTGCCGGAAGCGCCTTTTGCAGGAACATTTCGACAAACTGCACCAGCGCGGCGATGACAAGGATGAACACCACCGTCTGCATATACTCCAGTCCCAGACGGATCAGCAGAAATTCATTGACCGCCCAGGTTGCCGCAGACGCAAGCGCCATGACGAAAATGACGGCGACACCCATGCCGAGTGCCGTATCGGTTTTCTTGGAAACGCCCATGAACGGGCAGATGCCGAGAAATTTTACGAGTATAAAGTTTTCCGCCAGAATGGCATTGAGAGAGATGGTAAACAGCGTAATAAAGGTGCTCATTCAACCGCCTCCTTTTGTGCTTCCTTCTGCGCGATGCGCCGATTCAGCCACTGCGTAAAGGCAATCAGACATCCAAGCGTCAGAAAACCGCCGACCGGCAAAATCACCAGCAGCGCCGGATACTGCTCCGGCAGGATTCGGATGCCGTCGGTCGCGCCGAAGGAGCCTGCTCCGAACACGCCCTTGCCGAACGTGCCGCTGCCCAAAAATTCACGGATGATGCACATGACCACAAGCGCCGCCGTGTAGCCGATGCCCTGCGTCAGTCCGTCCGCGGCAGAGGCAAGCACACCGTGCTTGGAGGCAAACGCCTCCGCTCTGCCGAGGATGATGCAGTTGACAACGATCAGCGGAATGAACACGCCGAGGCTTTCGGAAAGCGCCGGAACATATGCCTTGAGCAGCAGATCGACCATTGTGACAAAGCCTGCAATAACAACGATGTACGCCGCAATGCGGATTTTATCGGGTATGACCTTTCGCAGAAGCGAAATGACCACGTTCGAGCAGATCAGAATGACCATAACGCTCAGTCCCATGCCGATGCCGTTGAACAAGGTCGTGGTGATCGCCATGGTGGAGCACATGCCCAGAAGCTGGCTCAGAACCGGATTGTTGGTCAGAAGGCCGTCCTTGAGTTGTTTCTTAAAACTCATTTACTGCACCCCCTTGACAAATTCCAAAGCAAGATTGACACCGCTTGTAACGGCACGGGAGGTCACCGTCGCGCCCGTCAGCGCTTCGATCGTTCCGCCGTCCTTGACGACGGCGAGCGTCCCCTCCGCGCCGGAAAATTGCGTTCTGAAGTCCTCTCGGGTGCAGTTGGCGCCCAGAGAAGCCGTTTCGGAATGGGAAACAATGCTGACGCCGGCAACCCTGCCGTCTGCGTCAATGCCGACCATCATGTTGATCGCGCCGCCGAAGCCGTTGACCGTTACATCGACAACATAGCCCAGATCATCTGCGCGATAGGCGGCGTTGATGCCCTCCGCAGACACCTCCAGCGGCTCGTAATTCTCCGCCGGAAGCACCTCCTGCATGGCATTTTTCGCCTTTTCCCTCTGACCGGCGGCAATGCGGTCCTCCGTCAGATAATTGACAAAGCCCAAAAGTCCGGCAACCACCGCCGTGATGAGCAAAAGCGTTACGGTCAGACGAAGAATGTACTTTCCGTTTTTCATTCCGTCTCACCGCCCCTCT
>SAMEA3663296__coassemble_650_pt1 | contig 12396 bp, 8 predicted proteins | sample SAMEA3663296__metabat2_high_PE_018 | metagenome-assembled genome bin SAMEA3663296 (sample SAMEA3663296) | pig gut metagenome | biome: pig gut; feature: pig-associated habitat; material: faeces | place: China | collected 2013
CAAGATTTTCCGCGCAGTATTTGCCCATGTCGTCGTTGATCCGACGGCCGGACAGGATGATCTGGCTGTGATATCCGAGCTGTTCTGCCTTATATGTCAGGTAATAGGGGTCAACACCGATGCAGTGACCACCAACCAAGCCAGGGTAAAATTTGAGGAAATTCCACTTTGTTCCAGCAGCTTCCAGAACGGATTTTGTATCAATTCCCATCTTGTTAAAGATGATGGAAAGCTCATTCATAAAAGCGATATTGATGTCACGCTGGCTGTTTTCAATGACCTTTGCAGCCTCAGCAACCTTAATGGATTCCGCCCGATGAACACCGGCCTCAACAACCAGTTCATAAACATGGGCAACTTCATCCAGAGTCTCTTCATCCATGCCGGAGACGATCTTCTTGATGGTTTCCAGGCGGTGAACCTTATCGCCCGGGTTAATACGTTCGGGAGAATAGCCGATTTTGAAATCCACGCCGCATTTCAGTCCGGACTCCTTCTCAAGAATCGGAACACAGATCTCCTCGGTCACGCCGGGATAAACAGTGGATTCAAACACGACAATGCTGCCCTTTGTGAGATTTCTGCCCAAAATGCGACTTGCGCCTTCCACCGGCGTCAGGTCAGGGGTATGGTCATCATTGACCGGAGTCGGGACAGCAACAATATGAAACTTTGCTTCACGAAGTCTGGTTTCGTCGGAGGTAAATTCCACCGTAGAATTGCGAATTGCATCGTTGCCGACTTCATTCGTCGGGTCAATACCGGACTTATAAAGCTCGATCTTCGCGGCGTTTAGGTCATAGCCGATCACGCGAACCTTTTTTGCAAAGGCAACTGCAATCGGCATACCGACATAGCCAAGACCAACCAAAGAGATACTTTCTTCCCGCGCTACGATTTTCTCATAAAGACTCATATTCTTTACCTCTCAACAATCTCTAAAATAGTTTTATGGGTGATATTACAAACAATGTTGACATCAAATTTTGATTCGGCATACCTTCTGGATGCCGCCGCCATGTTCTGCGCTGTTTGCGGTTCATTACACAGCCGTAGCATCGCATCGGCAAGCGCTGTTGCATCTTTTACAGGAACAAGGAAGCCATTTTCGCCCTCTTTCACTGTTTCTCTGCAGCCGGGCGCATCCGTGGTAATCACCGGTCTGCCGACGGACAACGCTTCCAAAACGGAGCGCGGTGTTCCCTCGTGATAGGACGGAAGCACAAAGGTAAAGCATTGCTGCAAAAACGGAAGGACGTTATCCTGTTTTCCATGAAACACGATCGTTCCGTCATCGATATACGGCTGTAAATCTGCGATGGAAAGCATGGTTTGATTCGGATCAAAGTAGCCAATTACATGGAGCTTCGCATCCAGAACGGTCTTTCGGAGGATTCGTCCCGCCTCCATATATTCCATCAAGCCTTTGTCGCGGATCAGGCGGCCGACAAACAAGAAATCATGGTTTTTCGGCAGCGGTGTATACGGAAATCTTTCCAGATTGACACCCGAACCGGGCACCATAACCGCCTGCAATCTTTTGGCCATATGATGCTTTTCAAAAAGCTGAAAGTCATCCTCATTCTGAAAGAAAATACGGTCAGCAAGCGGAAGCGAAATACGGTACTCGATGGTCAAAATAAGCTTTACCAGCTTACGCTTGAATCCCTCCGGAGGGTCCCGGAGGACGGAGCCGACGCCGCCCATCATAACAAGGCGGTTACGGATCTTCAGACGTTTTGCGGCAAGCAGTCCGTAAATAATCATCTTTGCATGGTCGCAAAAAACAATATCCGGCTGTATTTCTTTCAGTTTCTTTTTAATGTCAAAATAAGCACTGATGTCAGAAAGCGGATTGGTGGAATTCTTACTCAAGGCAATCTGCGTATAGGAAATTCCGTGTTCTTCAAATGCCTGCGCCCATTCTTCTCTTGGTTCAGGTGCAAGTACCGCAACCTCAAATCCGTTTTGCTGCAAATACTTCATGCAATCGAGTCGGAACATATATACCGACGGAGCATGTCCGGTAAGAAAGCCTATTTTCATTTTTCAATTCCCACTCTGTCTTCCAGATTTGACACGTCAACATCCGCTTCCTGTGCATAAACACCTTCGCTGCCGATAACCGCCTTAATGGTATGGAACAAAATCTTCACATCCAAAGCAAAGGATACATGCTGCACATAATAAAGATCGTTTTTATACTTTTCTTTTGTCGGAATCGAATTGCGAAAATATGCCTGTGAATAACCGGTGATTCCCGGACGGACATCCAGACGATGCCACTCCTCTTCATCATACAAGAGCGCCTCATCCGGCAGATCCGGCCGCGGCCCGATAAAGCTCATCTGACCAATCAAAACATTGATGACCTGCGGAAGCTCATCAATGGAGCTTTTCCGCAGAAATTTACCGACTTTGGTCAGGCGAGGGTCATCCGGTGCATTATATGTAGAGCCGTCCGCCATTCTTAGATCAGGTGCATTGCGCTTCATGGAGCGCAGCTTGAACATTTTAAATTCTTTTCGGTCTTTTCCGATTCGATTCGCGTTATAAAACACAGGAAATCCGTCATCAATCACGATTGCCGCACCGGTGATTACAACCACAACCGCCACAAACGGAAGCGCAATCAAGCTGATAAGAATATCCAGAAGACGTTTGATATATTTTTGATAGATCACTTTACCACATCCAGCGCAGTCTTGAAATTATCAATTACATATTGAACCTGTTCATCCGTCAGCAGCGTGTGCAGCGGAAGCGTAATCTCGTTGGAATACTGCCGATATGCCATCGGGAAATTGTCAATCCGGAAGCCCAGTTCCCGATAGGCACTCATCATCGGAAGGGGCTTGTAATGAACATTACAGGCAATTTCCTGCTCCGCCATATAAGTGATGATCCGATTTCTGCGCTCAGCAGAACAATCAGGAACCCTGCAAAGGTATAAGTGACAGTTAGAGAAATAGCCGTCTTCAAAATGCTCGCGTGTTTTAATGCCGTAAGGCAGCAGCGCCTCGTCATAACGGCGAACGATTTCACGTCTGCGAGCAACCATGCCGTCGTAGCGGTCAAGCTGAGCAAGGCCGATCGCGGCAGTAATGTCTGTCATGTTGTTTTTGTATGCGAGCGATTGAATATCGTATTCCCATGTACCGAGGCCGGTCTTTGCAAGCGCGTCCTTAGACTGGCCGTGCAGGCACAAAAGATTCAAGTGCTTATAGACTTCATCACTGTCAAGCCCTGTTCGCGCTTTCCACGCCAAAGCGCCGCCCTCCGCCGTTGTCAGATTCTTTACGGCATGGAAGGAATATGCGGTAAAATCTGCCGCTTCACCGCTATGTAAACCATAATAAGAAGCGCCAAAGCCATGTGCGCTGTCCGCAAGAACGATCGGTCTGTCAAAAAGCTTCTGCATCTCACTTTCCGGCTGATACAGATGCTTTTTCTCTTCCAGCACCTGATAAATCGCATGATAATCCGCCATCTTTCCGGCAATATCCACCGGCATTATGACCTTCGTGCGTGGTGTAATCGCATCGGCAAGCTTCCGATAATCCATTTCGAAGCTGTCAGGCGCCGTATCGACCAGCACGATTTTTGCACCGACATGATGAATTACGCTGGCAGTAGCCGTGTAGGTATACGCGCAGGTAATTACCTCATCGCCTTCGCCGACACCTATCAATCGAAGCGCCATTTCCATCGCCGCCGTTGCGGAATTCATGCATATCGCACGGTCTGCATGAACGTATGCGGCGATTCTTTTTTCAAATTCTTTTGTTTTCGGTCCGGTTGTAATCCAGCCGGAACGCAATGCATCGGCTACCGCCGCGATTTCCTGCTCTCCGATATCCGGAGGAGAAAACGGAACGTTCATAAAAGCACTCCTATCAGCTATCAAGTCAAATTATCAATTTGCAGCATGTACAGCGACATGGTATGTCGGAACGATTTCCTCAACCATATCAAATACATCCGGCGTATTTTCCATGCAGGCAGTTTCTAATTGAGAAAGCTGCTGCATCAGCTTATTTTCGTCAATTTCCAGCGGCTTACCGATATGAATGAGATTGTTCTCCGTGGAACGCAGTCCTTCTTCATTCATCAGCATTTCTTCAAAGAGCTTTTCGCCGGGACGCAGACCGGTATATTTTACCTCAATATCCACATCCGGCTCAAAACCGGAAAGACGAATCAGGTTTCGGGCAAGCTCGTCAATTCTGACCGGTTCTCCCATATCCAGAACAAATATTTCTCCGCGATGCGCATAGGCTCCCGCCTGAAGAACAAGCGACACCGCCTCCGGAATCGTCATAAAATATCGAATAATATCCGGATGCGTCACCGTAACAGGGCCGCCCTCTTCAATCTGCTTTTTAAAGAGCGGGATCACGCTGCCGTTGCTGCCGAGAACGTTTCCGAAACGCACTGCGACAAATTTTGTTTTTGAGCGGTTGGCCATCATCTGTACGATCATTTCGCACATACGCTTGGACGCGCCCATGATGTTGGTCGGGTTGACCGCCTTGTCCGTGGAGATCAGAACAAAGGTTTCCGTTCCGAAGCGGTCAGCAGCCTGCGCAACATGGTATGTACCGAATACATTGTTCTTAATCGCCTCATTGGGGCTGTCTTCCATCAAAGGAACGTGTTTATGCGCCGCGGCGTGGAAAACAATCTGCGGACGGTATTTTTCAAACACCATGTTTACACGTTCGGTATCACGAACCGATCCAATCAGTGTAATCAGATTCAATTCCGGATGCACGCGTTTGAGTTCCTGCTGGATCTCATAGGCGTTATTCTCATAGATGTCAAAAATAATCAACTGCTTCGGCGTGTGATCGGCGATCTGTCTGCAAAGCTCGCTGCCGATGGAGCCGCCGCCGCCGGTAACCATCACGGTTTTCTCACTGAGATAATCCGCGATCTGTCCCAAATCGACCTTTACGCTGTCACGGCCAAGCAGGTCGAGAATATCGACTTCACGAATTTTCTGAATGCTCACCTCACCGTTTGCAAGCTGGAAAATGCCGGGCATAATTTTCAGTCTGCAGCCAGTTTCCTGGCAGATTTTCAGGATTTCCTTTCGATCCTGAACTTTTGCCGCCGGAATTGCAAAAACAATTTCTTCGATCCGCATCGACTCGCTCAAACGAACAATATCATTTCTGCCGCCGGCAATCTTTACGTTTCTCAAATACTGACCGCGTTTCAGCGGATCATCATCCACAATGCAGACCACACGGTTTTGGGAGTTTTCACTGGTCTGGAATTCCCGAAGCACGAGCATTCCTGCGTTTCCGGCGCCAATCAGCATCGTCCGTTTCTGGCGGCCGTGCTTTGCGGATTTATGACGAAGGCCGCGCAGGAGCCGATAGGAAAACCGCGTAATGGAAATAAAACAAATCAGGAACAGGCCGTTGAGCAGAGGAAAGCTCATCGGAAGACCTTGGATGATTCCGGCTATCTGTCCCGCCATTTCAACCACACAGACAAGAACCGCCGCCAGAATAATATGGATCAGCTCGTCTACGCTCGCGTATTCCCACAAGCTGGTATACAGTTTCATCGGAATAAAAACAGCAAGCGACAAAAGAGTAAACCACGGCGCATATTTTATGAGAATTTCAAACATCTTCTCGTTGCGGAAATCAACAATGCTGAAATCCAAACGTGAAAAAACAGCCAAAAAGGAAGAAAGATTGATTAAAACAATATCTACAATGAGCAGCAAAATGATACGCAGCAAATATTTAATCCACTCAGACGAATCAATTTTTCTCATGATCACTCACCACCCAAATCACGATTCTTTTTGATTATTTTGAAGCTGGATATCGTGAACTTTCTTATACGAAGTGGAAATCGATTTCGGCTTGGTAAACAGGATTCGAATCCACCGTGCAATCCAGCAAAACGGCAGAAGAATCGGCGCTTTTTTAAGAATCGGGAACATCAACTGCATTTCATCACACGGTAAAAACACCATATGTAAAAGCATTGCGGTTTTTGCACTGTTCTCGCTTTTCCCTTTTCGCATATAACGTCTAATCTCATTTACCTGACGGTTATCCTTCGTACCATAGGTCGCACTGGCAAGAATATACGCCTGCATTTCCTCGACATCAGCGCTCGCCTCGCATCTGCGCTCGGAAAACCAGTATTCCGACAGTGCTTCCATCTGCTCGGCAAAGGCTTCAAGATTCAGCTTTTTCAGTTCCCGTGCAATGTATTCCCGATCCATGGAGCTGCGGTAGGCACGGTTAAAAAGATAGATATCAATTACGGAACGTATTCCGGTACCGGAGTAATAATAATGCTTTGCCGAATGCGTCAGAAGATAGAGATATACATCCTCATTCTTCATCCCGTACCAGAAATGATCCTTTTGAAGATATGCTTTTTTCCAAGGATCCTTGTAATATTCGTAATACTCATATGTAGGAGCAATCAGTCCGGTATGCAGCTCCAGATTCATATACGGAGGCTTCTGCAAAGCCACATGGTGGCTGACCGTTGAAAGGATCTTATAATCCATTGATTCCGCAAGCTCGCACGCTTTTTGGATCTTGTCCGCAGGAACGAGAATATCAATATCGCCCATTTCGCGCAGATGGGGCAGCGGGAAAAGATTACGAATCACGCTGCCTTTCAGCGGCAAAAACGGAATCTCATGTTCCTCAAAACACGCTGTCAGTACAGAAAACTCTGTTTCCTGATTCACGCATTGCGCCAAACGCTTTGCATTTCGGTTGCTCCATTTTTTCATAAGCTCCGGATCGGGACCGTTTTTCAGCTTCTGAATTGCATAGAAGCTCAGTGCACTGACGCTATGATTTTTGGCCATGGAGAATACATTCTCCCACGCAACATCCTCCGGCTTCTCGCCGGGCATCGTGTCATTGAGCACACAACGCAAAAGCTCCAACAAATATTTACTTACTTTTGCGTCAAATCGCATAAGCCAGCCCTCACTTCCGAACTTTATTCCTCAAGCCGCAAAGCTTCCGATGTGCGGCAAAAAATAACCAACGATATTTCAGAACCCATGTCCACGTCATGCGGTAAAACCTGTATATCAGGTTCTTGTTGGTAAGATGCTTCCCTTTTCGGACATATTCCGTAGCGATGCCGATCATCTGTTCTCTTTTCAGCCCTTTTTCAAGCTGCCATTGATGATCGCCGCAGCAGGTATATGTGCCGTCCTTATTGACTTTCACAATTCGATGCAGCACAAAAGCGCCATTGCTTCTGCGGTAGAGCGGAAGATCATTTTTCTTCAGCTCACCGGTAATCGGCGACAGCGTAACTTTGTCACGGTTTCCAACAATAAAGGGATACATACTGGTGCCCGTTATGGTTAATGAAAACGTACCGCCCTGATCCAGAGTTTCCTTAATCAAGGGATAGTAGTCAGCAAGCTGTACTTTATTCAAGACAGCCAGCCTCCATCAGCTTGTCAATAAACGCGGCGGAGCAGGAACGAGCCGTCTGCTCATCAACATCGTAATCGCGAAGCAGCGCCGCAGTCAGACCGTCAACGTCCGAGCCCTTCTCCAATTCCTTCCAAAGGAAAGCACCGGAGTCATTCAGGGTAATCATGCCATTGAATTCCGCGCTGATCTGACCAACGGGAACGACAATATTTGAGCCGGCAATACTGCGAAGAACAAATCCCTCTTTGATTTTCATAAACAGAACCTCTTTCATCGTTTTTTGATAATTTTTTGTTTTCACTTCCGCGTGAAAGCAGAAATTTAGAAAAACGGAGTCTATATCTTTTATATTTTATCACTATTCGTAATTGATTGCAATGGATTTTTTACGACATTTTTTGAACACCTCTTACGAAATATACAAAAACACAGACACATCATATGCATTGTCCGAAAGAACAAACATATGGTCAGAAAACGTCATCCATTGATGATCTTCATTTTGTGAGCAAATCTGAAAATCCTGTCCGAACGAGGTAAAATACAATCTTGTATTACTGATGCCTCTTCCGATTTTTATTCCATGGCGATCAAAATGCAAGAGTCTGCCATACGGATTACGCAAAATAACAGAACCATCGCGCTGCAGCTCCGGCGTCCACAGGAGATTCGCTTTCACCGAAATTCTGCCTGTTGCATCCGGCGAATCGATTTTTACCGTTTCTCCCTCGCTTCCAAGTGCGTACCATCCGATCCCATCGGATACCGCGATCACAATTCGGCAGGATTTTTCCGGAATTTGCTGCGTTCTCTGCGCAGAAACGGTAATGAATTCACGTCTTCCACACCCGCTGCAAACTCCATTCTGGTAGGAATGTGCGACGCGGTCAATCACCTGCCCGCTGCGAACCGTTGCCCCACAGTCAAGGCATCTGCTGTCACACGTTGCACCGGCTGACGTACAAGTCGGCGCATACTTTGTTCCGGATACCGTATTTTCATGCGGGCAGTCCGAGACAAAGAATGCCGCGTCCATCATTGTAAAAGAACCGGAAGCATTCTCGGCCTTGATGACAATCCGATATTCTCCGGCCGCAAGCGCCGTAAATCGGAGCATTTGATTCAAGGATGAAATGGAAGCCGTCCTGCTCTGCGGATACAGATGCGCAGAAGTCATCGGATTCTCGCTTTCGGCGCTGTAGATCGCGGCCGAAACCTCCGTAATGTCCGAAAGATCGGAAACCATCGTTCCTTTTACTCCGATTGCGCTGCCCGGGAAAAATGTGATTCCTTCCGGATGAAAGTAGTCCCCTGACCAATCAATCCGATCTTTGTCATCCGAGACGGTCAGCGGTGCCTCATAGACCGTTCGGAATTCATTCCCGTTTCTGGCGCTGATGCGCAGCGTATAATCATTGAGCATCAGCCGCGAAAAAATCAGTTTATCATTGAGATTGGAAAGGTCGTAGCAGTTGCCCTTCGGAACATCTCCGGCACTCAGATGTGCTTTCCCGTTTACATCGATCACGCAAACGGATACGAACTCCAACGGTGTAGCGTCGGAAGTAACGACCCCCTCAAGGCAGAAGGTTTCTCCTTTTTCCAGAACGGTAGGGGCATTGCAACCGCACAGGCTGATCGCATCCGGCCGGACAAAGAATTTCTGTTGAAAGGCTGTCTGCGGACCACCGGAATTCTGCGCTTGGATCACGCAGGTATAAGCGCCGACCTCTAAGGCACTCAGATCCATTCCTTTGCAAAGCTCTTCTATCGAAATCGTTTTGGCCGGTGACGATGCGGAGACGGCGTCAACCTGCGCGCCGGTATAATCAAGAATGACAAGGGAGCAGCTCTGCATATCGGATTTTGAAGAGGTGATCTTTCCGGAAAGCGTGATCGGATCTCCGGGGTAATACTCTTTTTTCAAGCTGATATCCGATACGGTAATCGGGTCATTTTTGACCCATACGGAAAACGCTTCCGAGACGATCTGTATCGCGCTGCCTTTTGCCAATGTAACCGAAACGCCGTACGTGTATTTTCCCGTCGGAAGCGACTCAAACTTCAGTTTTTCGGCAAACTCTGCCAAATCAAATTTTATCGCATTCGGATTGGCTGATTCGCTGAGCAGCGTCTTATCCGAGGATTTGACCGATACCGTAACATTCGTAATATTTTCGGTAGCGGTAACGATACCGGTTGTTTTAAATGAATCTCCCTCTTTCAAATCTTCGGGAATGCCGATAAAGTCCGCACGAATACCATTCTTAGAAACGACTATCGATTGATTCAGCAGCACCTGCGTTTCAAACGTGTTTGTTGCCAGAATCCGGTAATAATAGCGTCCCTCCGGAAGCTCCTTCGTTTTGATTCCGTCGGCAAGCTTGGACACATCGAAAGTCGCTGCCTTCGGACCGGCGGATTTTGCCTTGACCTGATTTCCGTCCTCGTCAAAGAAACCGGCAGTCACGTTGCTTAAATTGCCGGAGGAGGATGTAATCGTTCCGCTGACGGTCATACTCTCGCCAAGCTTTAAAACAGACGGTGCGGCCGCACCGGTCAGAATCAGCGTTGCGCCGGTCGCGGAATAACCGTTAAATCCGTAACGCTTGCAAATGGTCGGATAATCCTTAAAGCAGACGTCCATATCCGTATTGCCGGGAATACCGTCAACGCTGCCGGACGAGGCATACTGCCACATTCCGCAGATGCCGTCATAGTCGCTGTATGTATCACTTGTGCCGGAAGCAAGGTATTGGGCAAGCCAGCATTCATACCGTTCGCAGATTTTTGCCGTATCCAGTTTGCTCTCCAGCCAGCTTCGGCAGGAATACAGACCCACCAGCCAGCCATCGGCCGCCATTGCGTCAAGGAATGTCATTGCAATCCCGGTAAGCTGATCTTTTTTCATAGCGCCGTGGATTTCCGGTTCCTCCAGATCATAGTAAACCGGATATTCCAAGCGTTTGCCGGAAAGCCATGAACGCAGCGCCGCCGCCTCGTTCTTTGCTTCCTGCGCGTTTTCCGCATAGGAGTACAAATAAACGCCCACATCCAATCCGGCAGCCTTGGCTTTGGTATAGTTGTTTTCAAACGTGCTGTCGATGGTGGTGGCAAAGCCTGCACGCAAAATCACAAACGAATACCCCTGCGCTTTTATTTTATTAAAATCAACGCTGTCGCCCTGCCAACTGGAAATATCAACGCCCTTTGCGAGTATGCCGTTCGCATCTCCGTTTTTTCCGCCGGCATAGCCATCGGAATAGCCGGCAGCAGAAGCATGATTACAGGGCACAACGCAGCAAACGAGGGCAATGCTCAGCAACAGCAAAAGCAGTTTTTTATATAATTGCTTCATCATTTGTTTCTTCCTGTAATAAATAATTCTCCACCTTGAATTCTATCATATTCCGCTGTGATATGTCAATCAGCGAGTCCTTGCAGCATATAATTATTCAATTCACAGCAGAAAAGGCGAAATGACTGAGGTTTTTCCGAAATAAAGAAAAAATTGCCATTGATTATTGTATTTTTTATTGAAAAAATATATTTCATACTGTATAATTTATCTGGGTTTTTTACAAAGCCATAGATTTATAAGGAGGACCCTTAAAATGAAGTTCTGCAAACGCTTTCTTTCCATTGCGCTTCTGCTGTGTTTTCTTGTGTCATTGACCCTCTCGCCGGTCAGTGCCGCAACCGGAACGCTCGGCAGGAACTCCGCCTCTCGCCACTATACCTGTACCTCCCTTTCCTCGCAGGCTGAAGCATACTATACCAAAGGCTCGTATGACTACGATACCATCTCCGCTATGACTGGTGTTTACTCCACCGACAGTTGGACGGTCACCCAGAACAATCCGGTGTATACTGCCCTGCAAAAGCTGATGGTGGATACCCACACCAATCAGAGTGTCGTCTATTCCGGCACCGGTTCCAGTTCCCTTGCCTATTACTGGAACTATACCGATACTGTCAACAGCGGCAGCAACTATCTGCTGTTCTATTGCGATAAACTGATGGCAGATGTACAAAACACAGAAGGCTATAGCCGCAACGGCATGGAACGTGAACACGTTTGGTGTAAAAGCAAAGCAGACTTTGTAGAAGCTTCCGGCTCCGGCGGCGCAGATCTGCATCACCTGCGTCCCTCCTATGGCTATATCAACGGCATTAAGTCCAACCGCTCTTTCGGCAATGTCACAAACGGCACAAGCTGCACCCTTGACGGCGTCAGCATTTTCACCTATGCCAGCAACTCAGAATCCGGTGTCATGGAAGTCAATGACAATATCAAAGGTGATATTGCCCGTATCCTTCTTTATGTCTATGTCCGCTGGGGGCAGCCGAACCTTTATACCTCCTATCCTTCCGACATTTCCTCCAAGCTGTCTACCGCCGGTGTCAATACCTCCGGCACCATCAACGGCTCCGATGACGGCACTAAAATCATCGACGATCTTGCAACTCTCATGGAGTGGATGGAAATTGACCCGGTCGATACCTGGGAAATGGAGCGCAACGACCAGATTGAAAACATCCAGGGCAACCGAAATGTTTTCATTGACTATCCGGAATATGCCTGGATCATGTTCGGCATGGAAGATCAGATGCCGACCAATATGGACACGCCCTCCGGCATGGCAAAAGCCGGCACAAGCACTCCCAGCTACAGCGTCACCAATGTCACCGTAAACAACAGCAGTTACGGTACCGCCTCCATTACGGGCGACAAGGAAGTCACCGCTGTTCCGAATGAGCATTATTATGTTGCTTCCGCAACCTCCACCTCCGGTACAGTGGCCATCAACGGAAATATCATCACCGTTTCCGGCATGACCTCTGACGCTACCGTCAACGTTGTCTTTGCGGAGATGCCGAAATACACCGTTTCCTATAGTGTCTGCGGCTCTGTCACCTCCAGCGCCACCTGTTATCAAAATGAGAGCGT
>SAMEA3663296__coassemble_681_pt1 | contig 12057 bp, 17 predicted proteins | sample SAMEA3663296__metabat2_high_PE_018 | metagenome-assembled genome bin SAMEA3663296 (sample SAMEA3663296) | pig gut metagenome | biome: pig gut; feature: pig-associated habitat; material: faeces | place: China | collected 2013
AAAAGGCATTGTACCTTGTACCGACGGAAGCTGGCTGCACTTTGACCACGTTCCCGGAGAAGTTGATGTGCGCAGCGGCTGCGCCGCAGTTACCGGCCGCCTGTGCGTCATCGGTTCCAAGCTGAAGGACGACGCGATCGCCGCTCTGTTCGGAGTATAAGGAGAACGCCATGCCAATTCCCGTATATTCTTTTACCGGTTTTCTGGATTCCGGAAAAACCAAATTCATACAGGAAACGCTTTGTGACGAACGGTTTAATGCCGGCGAACGCACGCTTCTGCTCATCTGCGAAGAGGGCGAAGAGGAATACGATATATCCAAGTATCCCTATCAGCACGTCTATCCCGAAGTAATCGACCAGGAAGCCGTTACAACCGAGGAGCTTGAAGCGCTGTTTCGCAAGCACCGTGCGGAGCGTGTTGTCGTTGAACTGAACGGTATGCTTCAGATCGGGCCATTTTATCAGAAAATGCCGGAAGCGTGGCAGATCGCGCAGGAGGTTATGTTTGCCGACGGCTCAACCATTATGAGCTACAATGCCAATATGCGCTCTTTGGTTGTAGACAAGCTTTCCGGATGTGAAATGGTTGTTTTTAACCGCGTTCCGGTCGGTTCGGATATCATGCCGCTGCATAAACTTGCCCGTGCGCTGAACCGCCGTGTCGGAATTATGTATGAATACACGAATGGACGCGCCGACTTTGACAACATTGAAGATCCGCTCCCCTTTGATATCAACGCTCCGGTTGTTGAAATTGCCGATGATGATTTTGCGCTTTGGTATCGAGATATCAGCGAGGATCCCAAAAAATATAACGGTAAAACCGTGAAATTCAAGGCACAGGTTGCCCGCTTGAAAAAAGACCGGGACGGATTTTTTGCCCCGGGACGGTTTGTGATGACTTGCTGTGTGGAAGATATTCAGTTTATGGGGATGCCATGTAAATATGACCGCTCAGATCAGCTACACGCCCGTGATTGGGTGATGGTTACGGCCTCTGTCACCACACGTTTCCATGCAATCTACCGCGGAATCGGCCCTGTACTGACCGCAATTTCTGTTGAGCCGGCACAAGCGCCTGCAAACGAGGTCGCAACCTTTTGATTGCAGCATACGCAAATCTATATGAAATTATCCCGACTGAAAGAGGCTTTCTTTCAGTCGGGATTTATCTTTTCAAGCGAGATGCAAATACACCGAACAAAGAAGAATTGATGCTTATGCAAACGGCTTGCCCTTCAGAACGACATCGCGGATAAAGCGGAAGGTTTCTTCTTCTCCGTTATCGCGGAGCATCGTCAGGATGAAGATCAGTTGGTTCTTTGTTTCCGGGTGCATCATGGAAACATCGCGGATTTCAAGCGAACGCAAAAAATACTCCAGCGCATCGCCGTCCCTATAATCTTTTCCGTGATAGATTTTGCAAGCGGCAATTCGATCCATGCACATTTCCACAAAATATTTGCGGGGCATCCGGACAGGCGCATAGCATTTTGTCTCAATATTCAGATCGGTCCAGTATTCAAAATGATGCTTGTTTCTGCCCTTGTGGTGCATCCACGCAGTCGAATAGCCGATCAATTCACGTTCGCGGGAATTTGGGCTTCTGGTGCCTTGATAGTATTTTACACCGCTGATAAATTCAGCCGGAGAATACTTCGACAAATCATGCGTCAAGCCCTGCCAATACAGGCCGACCGCAAAACAGCCTTTTCTGACAGCCCACCGATGTTTTGTTATTGTGCAAAAATGCTTCCATGCGTTCATTTTTGATTCCTCTGTTATTCCGACAGTGCCCTTTCCAGCTTTTGAAGCGCTTTTTTCTCAATTCTGCTGACATAGCTTCGACTGATTCCGCACTGTTGTGCAATTTCTCTCTGCGTCAGGGGCTTTTGATTTCCGATTCCGTAACGCATAATGATAATCTTCTTTTCCCGCGGATCCAAATGACTGTCGATCATCTCATAGAGCTTTGCGTAAATTTCTTTATCGGACAGTTGCTCAAACAAATCATCGTCCGAGCAGATGACATCCATCAGCGAAAGCGCCGTTCCATCCTTCCCTGTTTCAATATAATCGGACAGAGAAACATCGGACGCGCTCTTCTTCTGACTGCGGAAGTACATCAGAATTTCGTTCTCGACACACCGCGCCGCATAGGTTGCAAGACGCGCACCCTTGGAAGAATCAAAGGTCGAAATTCCTTTAATCAGACCGATCGTTCCGATCGAGATAAGATCTTCCTGATCGGAGGTCTGTGTGTAGTATTTTTTCATGATGTGGGCGACCAGACGCAGATTCCGTTCAATCAGAATATTTCGCGCATCTAAGTCTCCCTGCGCGGCAAGCGAAAGATAATGCTGCTCCTCCTTTGCGCTCAGCGGTTTCGGAAATGAGCCGGTTCCGTTGGAAAGCCGAAGAGAATAGAGGATACTGCTCAGCATAAGCCAGACAGCCGCACCCAGCATGCAACCACCTCCGAATCAGCATATTCGGAGGCTGCAAGTCCATATGTCCGTTTTTATCAGAATTCTCGATGCACAAGCTCGCGTGCCAGTCCGATCAAGAAATCGGCATTGTCAAATGAATCCAGTGCGTGAACCGCTTTTTCCGTTTCCCTTGCGACCATCTCCTTGCAGGTCTCTACACCGTAAAGACGGACAAAGGTATTCTTGTTTTTGTCCACACCGGTTGCTTTGCCGAGTTTGCCCGCATCGCCGATCACATCGAGAATATCATCCTGAATCTGAAAAGCCAAGCCCAGGGAATCGGCATACTGCGCTGCCGCGGTTTGCTGCTTTGAGCTTCCTCCGGCGGCAATCACGCCGAGCTGACACGCAGCACTGATCAGCGCGCCGGTCTTTCTGGATTGGATGTCTATGACTTCCTGCTCCGTACAGATGCGCATTTCGGCATCCATATCCAGCACCTGTCCGCCCACCATTCCCATTTCTCCGGCGCAGAGAGAAAGCACGCGTACGGCTTCCACGATCCGCTCCGCAGGAAGTTTTGCAGATGCCAACTGCCCAAAGGCAGCCGTCAGAAGCGCGTCTCCTGCAAGAACCGCCGTTGCTTCTCCAAACACACGGTGGTTTGTGAGTTTTCCGCGCCGATAATCGTCATTGTCCATACAGGGAAGATCATCATGGATCAGGCTGTAGGTATGTACCATTTCCAGTGCCGCAGCAAACGGCAGCGCATTTTCGGCATTTCCGCCGCACAGCTCACAAAATGCCAGTACCATGACCGGACGCAGGCGTTTTCCGCCTGCAAGCAGGCTGTAGCGCATTGCGTCAAACAGTTTTTTCTGCGGCGCCTCATTGGTAAAACAACGAGCTAAGTATTCTTCCGTGCGTTCCATATACCGCTGCATGAGATCATTCATCTGTAAACTCCGTTTCCTCCGGCGCACCGTCGTTCCCCTTGGTAAGCCGGACGATCTTCAGCTCCGCCTCATCCAGCAGCTTTGTGCATGATTTCACCAGGGCTGTCCCTTCTTCAAACAGGGAGAGCGCTTCTTCCAGAGGAACATCGCCGCGTTCCATTCGGCTGACAATCTCATCCAGGCGTTTCAATGACGCTTCAAAAGTCATGGATTGTTCTTTCATTCGAATACCTCCTGTACCTGTGCGGTCAGTTTCCCGTCAGACATCCGCACGGTCAAACTGTCACCGCATTTTACGGCTTTAACGGACTTGACAAGCTGCCCGTTTTCGTTCAATGTGACGCTGTAGCCGCGTCCGAGCACCTTCAGCGGACTCATGGCATCGAGCTTTGCCGTCAGCCGGACAAACTGTTCTCGGTTTTGGTTCAATAATGCGGTCGAGGCTGCGCCGAGACGGCGGTGCGTATAATCCAGACGCAAACGTTGATCGTTCAAATAGTTGATCGGGCTGCGAAGAGAACGGGCGGCTGCAAGGGAAGAAACCGCCTGACGTTCCTGTTTCAGCTTTTTCTGCATCAAGGTCAGAAGCAAGGAACGTTTTGCGTCCAACTGCTGCCGAAGCTCCAACTGATCGGGCACGGCAAGCTCCGCCGCGTTGGAAGGTGTCGCTGCGCGAAGATCGGCAACGAAATCCGAGATTGTAACGTCAGGTTCATGACCGACGGCGGAAATCACCGGAATTTCCGACTCCGCGATGGCGTATGCAACCCGTTCGTCATTAAAGGCCCAAAGATCTTCAATCGAGCCGCCGCCGCGTCCGGTAATGATTAAGTCTGCAACGCGAAACCGATTTGCATATCGAATGGCAGCCGCGATTTCGCCGGGTGCTTCCTCGCCCTGAACGCGAACGGCGAGCAGCTTTACCTCACACAGAGGATAGCGTTTACGCAATATCCGCAGCATATCCCGAAGCGCCGCTCCGGCAGACGAAGTCACGATTGCGATGCGGTGCGGAAATTTCGGAAGAGGCTTCTTACGCTCCTGTGAAAACAGTCCCTGCGCCTGAAGCTTTGCTTTTAACTGCTCAAATGCAACGTGCAAATCACCGATACCATCCGGCGTCATATCCGCGCAATAGAGCTGATAAGCACCGTCACGAGGAAATACGGAGATTCTTCCGAAAGCAATCACCTTCATACCGTTTTCGGGACGAAAACGAAGACGAAACGCATTTCCCTTAAACATGACGCAGCGTATGGCACCGTTTGCATCTTTTAAAGAAAAGTAGTGATGTCCGGACGGATAGAGCTTGTAATTACTGATCTCTCCGCGAATAAATACCGCAGAAAGAAATTCATCCTCTTCAAAACGAAGTTTCAGATATTCGTTAATCTGAGAAACCTCATAAATCTGCTGCTGCATGGTATGCCCTCCAAGTCAGCACTGCGGTGCCGAGTGCATTATCTGTAGCGTACTGCGGCGGACAGAAGACGGCAGGAAGCGCCTGACAGCGTTCGCGCAGCATCGAGTTGGAAGCCACGCCGCCGGCAAAGACAACCTTGCAGCCCGGATACTGCTTTAAAGCGTTTTTCGTCGCCTCAACAATCGCGCCGATCAAGCAGCGAAGCGCATAGCCCGCCGTCTCTTCCGCTTTACCGGAATGATATTTTTCAACCTTATTCTGAACGCCGGAAAGAGAAAATTCCATATCCTTGACCTTCACGCGGAAAACCTCCCGATCGGACGCAGACCGGCTGAGCCGATCCAATTCCTTCCCTGACGGAAACTGCAATCCGAGCAGCTTTCCGGTTCGGTCAATCAACTGCCCTGCAGAAATGTCCGTGGTGCCGCCGATCTTTTCTGCATGGACACTGCAGCCTTCCGGCGTTATATAAAGAAGCTCTGTTGTTCCTCCGGATAGGTGCCATGCAAGATGCGGCTCGTCCATCAGCTCCATGTGCGCTGAAGAAAATAAGGAGGCGGCAATATGCCCCTGCTGATGAGAAAAAGTGTATAACGGCAAATGCAGCGCAGATGCCAAAACTCTTGCCTGAGACTCTCCGGCGAGGAAGCACGGCATATAAGAGCCCTCCACCGCACGCGGACGGGTACTGACGCCGATGGCTTCCAGCGGAACCCTGCCAATATCAGAAAACAGCCTGTCGGTCAATTCCGGCAGGCGTTTGATATGTGCAAACAGCGCATCGCTCTGACGCAGACCGAGACTTCCCTGCTCTACATCCAGCAAACGCGATACATTATGTCCCTGTGTGCCGTCAAAAACAGCAACAGAAGTCGTGTAATTACTGGTATCAAAAGCCAGTACGTTCATTCCTTGCTCTCCTTCAAAGCACGCGCAAAAGAGCCGAGGATACCGTTTACAAATGAAACCGTCTCCTCTTCTTCATACTTGCGCGTCAGCTCGACACATTCATTGATCGCAACGCCCGTAGGAACATCCTCCACATAAAGGATCTCATAAATCGCCAACCGAAGCGCCGCTTTGGTAAAACGGGAAATGCGGTGCAGATTCCAACCGATCGCGTATCGGGCAATTTGCTGATCGATCTCATCCTTGTGCTCCGCAACGCCTTCTACGCAAGCGCGGACATAGGCCATCTGCTTTTTGCTTGGACGTTCTGTATAGACATCATTTTCTGCGGCAAGAGCGTCGTAATAACCGCGCTCCATGCGCGAATCAATCGCCTGTGCAGGGGTCTGATCGGTATAGTCCAACTCATAAATCAGATGAGCGGCAAGTTCTCTGGCATTCGAGCGTGTCATAAGGTACTCCTTTTATGTACGGAATCAGGGGTGCTGAATGCACCCCGGAAAGCATTATTTTTCAGGATGTTTCGGTGTCGCAACACCGCAGACATTGACATTGACGCGTGCAGGACGCTCACCGGTCATCGAGCTGACCTGTTCACTGATCGCTTCCTGTACGTTCTTTGCGACGTTCATAACGGCTGAACCCATTTTAACGACCAGATTACAGGAAATGCTCATGCCGTCTTCAGCGAATTCAACGCGGATTCCCTGACCAAGATTCTTTTTGCCCAAAATATTCGCAAGGTCAAAGTTTGAAGAAATGCTCAAGCCGTAAACGCCTTCTACTTCACGCACTGCAAGCGCAGCGATTGAGGCAATGACATCTTCGGAAATAAAAATCTTTCCGTCTTCCTGTTCGTGGATCAGATAATCTCTTTTTTCTGCCATAAAACTGACCGTCCCTTCTGTAGTGCGGTAATCAAACCACTTTTTATTCTCCTCTATTTTATCACATTTTCTAAAAATTACAATACCTTTATTCCACGCCGACAACACGAATATCCGACAAAGAATAATCCGTCTGCGACATCACGATATCCGCAAGAAGAGCGACATCCGATTCCGTCAGTCCATTTTCAGGCGACGCAACCGCAAGCGATATCCCGTCATCGGTGATATATGCCACACAGTCTCGATAGCCCTTTGCGATGACCAGACTTTCAATTTCGGATTCCGCAAGGGCATCTGCAACGATTTCTTCCAGCTTTCTGCCGCTTAAGCCGGTATCTTCACCGTCTGCATAAGCAATCGTTTCCTGCAAGAGCGTGATTGCCTCATCTCTTGCCGTCTGTCTTGAAAGTCGCATCTGTGCAAAGCTCTCATCTCCGCTTTGCTGCGCATTGACAGGCAGCGAGTCATTTGTGCCCGAATCATTCATTACAAGGGTGGATTCGCCCAAAACCTTATCCGCATCCAATGTTTGCGTCAAGTCCGGTGTGCTGTCGTTGTATAACCAGTTCAGATAGATTCCGGCGCAGACCAGCACCAATACGCCTGCAATGATTGCATTCCGTTTCCAAGCCTTCATTTCAATTCCTCCATTATTTCATTTTAACAACTGTGATCTGGCTGCTGCTCAGTCCGGTCAATGCCGAAACAGCATGGATCAAATTGAGCTTGACCGCAGATCGTTCGGCTCCTTCGCATAGAATCAGAGCGCCCTGAAACTGCGGATACTCCACCGCAGATATCGCTGCTTTATCATATGCGCTGCCCTCGGACAAAATCACCGTTTTCCGCTGCTCACTTGTCTGCTCTTTTTCATCGCTTTTGTCGGTGGTTGTCTGCACGTCCGAATGATACTCGGTGCGGCATCCGCTTTGCAGCGTGAGCATGACCCGCACCTGCCCCGCCCCATCGACCATTGACAGCAGTTCCTCCAGCTTTTTCTCCATACTTTCGGCATAGTCTGTATCAGACAGCGTCTCCTCCGGCTGATGATCCTCTGTTGATTTTGATTTATCACTTGACGACGGCAGCAGAAGCAAAACAACACCAATTACGATCAGCAGAAGGACAAATTTGTTTTTCTTCAAAAACTGTATGATCTTCTGCGGCACTTTATTCAACTGATCCATATAAGTTCCACTCCTGTTCCTCCAAGGGAATTTGAAAAGCAGTCACCAGATATTCCTTCATTTCACCGATCCGATTAACCGGCATACTGCCGGTCAGCTTCACATGGATCGGAGCGGGAAGGTCTCCGTCCGAAACCTCCACCTCCGCCTGAAGGATCCCTCCGAGCTCTGCGGCTTTTTCCTCAATGACCTGCTGCGACGTTTCTTTTACACATTCCGCAATTTTTGACTGTGCGTTTTCTTCAACGGCAGATGCGTCGAACTCATACTTTTGCGTGAAATGCTTCAGCGTCTCTGCTATATCATTCATATCAATATGCAACAGCGGTCGAATGACAACCAGCAAAATCAATACGCCTCCAATCAGTTTCACGGTTTTTTGCAGGGATTCCTTCCGAACAAAGACCATTGCCGGAACCGTAATCATGCAGACGGCAACAACGGAAACAAGGTAATTTCTGATTCCCTCCATCAGCCCACCACCTTGATAAAACATACACACGAAATCATCAGAAGAAAGCAGCAGGTGCCGCACATGGCGAGAAGATACCCCATTGCGCTGGAAAAGTTCTTTAACAGATTCACATGAGGCTTTAATCCGATCGTTCCGCTGATGGCTGAGGTCACCTTGAGCATGAGATATTGAATTCCGATCTGAAAAAAAGGTACAATGCAAATTGCAAGAACAACGATCAAGCCGAAAATACCGATACTGCTTTTCAGAATGGAGGCGCTGGCAAGCAGGGTTTCAGACGCGTCTGATATGATACCGCCTACCACCGGAACCATGCCGGAAAGCGTAGCCTTTGTTGCACGAATTGCCGCAGCATCCGCAGCGCCGCCGATCACCCCCGTAACGGATAAAAAACCGAGGAAAATATAGACAATGATTCGCAGACTTTTGGAGATCAGCCAGCCGATAAATTCACGAATTTCCGTCAGAAGCTCACTCGACAGCGCCGCCTCGGCCGCACAGATTGCCAGAAAAAAATACAGAGCCGGAATCAGCAGCTTTGAGATCAACTGCATCAGCAGCTCCGAAAACATGACCGTTCCTGCGTATAACGCAGAAGAGGAAGCCATTCCCCCGCTCATGGCCGATGCCGAGGCAAGAACGGGAAGCATCAGGGCGCTGTAGTCGCTGACGTTTTGCAGCGTATCTGTGGCAAGCGTTACCATTGTATTCGCGGTTCCGATAAAGACGGCACAGATTCCGAGCGCTCCGGCAACACTTACCGCATTTACGGCTTTTTTTGTCGGAGGCAGTTGCGCAACGGAGCAAAGCAGTACCAGCGTCAGAAGAATCGCGCACAGCCGAAGGGCGGATTTCAAGCTCTCGCCGCTTTTGCCCAATGCGTTAAAAACCGTCTCTTTTACGCTTTCCCAGAGGTCTGCAGAGCCGTCTGCACTGATATCCGGCATGACCTCAAGCGCATCGTCCGGAACTTCTTCTACGGCGTCGGTATCAATACCGGTCGTTTCCTCTGCAAAAACAACGGACGTTAAGAGAAGCAGTGTCATAATCACCAATAATATCCTTCGCATCTCAGCCTCCCGACATGCTTTGTACCATATCAATCACCGCCTCCAGAAGCGGAAGCGCAACATAAAGCGCTAGAATTCCGCCGCAAAGCTCGATCAGATTTGCTACTGCGTTCTCCCCTGCGTCCGAGCAGACGGTTGCACAAAGCTGTGTCAAAAGTCCGATTCCGATTGTTTTCAGCATCGGTGTCATAAGTGCCTTGTCCAGTTGTGCAAGCTCTCGCAATTTGGAAAAGAAATCAACCACCGGTTTTGCAAGCTGCAATAAGATCAGAGAGATCAAAATACAAGCTGCAATCGAAAGCAGCAGCGCAAGCTCCCGGCTTGTCTTTTTTAAAAGCGATGCTATGATAACAGTCATCACGCCGATCACAGCGGCCTGTATAAACTGCGCCATCAGAAATCAAACAGATTCTTAATCAGGTCAAACAACTGTGCTATTTTCTGGACGACAATCAGCAAAACAACCACCAGTCCTACCAACGTTGTCATGGTTGCCTGCTCCTCCCGTCCGGAACGAACCAGCACCTGATTCAGGATAGAAACAATAATACCGACAGCCGCAATTTTAAAAATCAGATCAATTTCCATACTATATCAACAAGATCGCAAGCGCGATTCCCATGCAAATTCCGAGTGCCGCATACCCTTTGGCAAGCGGTTTCTTTTCCGATTCGCACTCTTCCAACGTGTTTTTCAGTCGGTTTTGCGTCATTGTCAGCAGCCGATTTTCTCCTTCCAAATCATATCTGCCGAGATTTCCGAACAGTTCCAGCAATGCCATCTGCGCATCGGAAGAAAGGCACAGGCCGTGGGTCTGCTCCATGGCGGTTTGAATTGCTTTTGCTCGTGTGAGATCGTCTGCAAGCGCGTTTGCATAGCTCAATAGCAACTCCCCTGCCGTTCCGCCGACTCGCTCAGAGGTGATTTTGCACAATTCCGCAATCGGGAGCAACGTGTAATTCATCTCGCATTTTAGGAGTTCCAGCGCGTGAAGTAATTCGTTTAATTGCCGAATCTGTCGGTAAAACCGCACCGCTTTTCCAATACCGAAACCGCCCGCACCGACGACAATGAGGATACTTCCAACAATTTTAAGCATTTGCAATCAACCTTTCTGTTTTCAAGCTGCGATTGGGAAGAATGACAATCAGGTTTTCAAATACACCGGCGGAAAGAAGTTCCCGATAGATCATCCGACTGTGAAGCTCCTCTAAACAGGAGGCGTGTGCTGTTGCTAAAAACCGGACACCGCAATAAGAAGCCTGTATCATCGCCCTGACATCTTCAAGCGCTGTGATTTCATCCAGAGCGATCCATTGCGGATTCATTGCACGCAAAAGCAATTCGATTGCCTCCGTTTTTTTTACGCCGGAAAGGACATCGCTGTGTTTTCCGAGGTCAAACTGCGCTTCGCCGTCTAAACAGGCCGCAAGCTCCATTCTCTCGTCTGCAACGCAAATCCGAAAACCGCAACGGTCAGAGAGAAGCCGAATGAAATCACGAAGAAGTGTTGTTTTTCCTCTGCCCGGCGGACCGATAATCAGAGTAGAACACGGATGCGACCAGAGAAAGCCAAAGGCACTCTCGGCAACGCCGAATAACTGGCGTGCAACTCTTAAATTTAATGATGAAATCTCACGAAAGGTATATAATTCTCCGTTTCGATAAACCGCTCTGCCGCAGATTCCAAGCCGATGACCGCCCGCAAGCGTTACAAACCCGTTTTTCAGCGTTTCCTGTGAAGAATAAACAGCCTGTCCGGTTGCTTTTCCCAAAATCCAATCAATCCACTGCTGCGTTGTTTTTCCGCAGATAAGGTCATGCTCCTTGCCTGCGATCAACGCTGTTACAGGCTGTCCGAGACGAAAACGAAGTTCTTCCAGAAAGTCTTGCTCCGTACCCGAAAGCGCTTGTACACTCTTTTGCACCGCCTCGGGGCACACCGAAATTGCCTGTCGAATGTTACTCTGCACTGTTCTCACTCCCGATTCACTCTATGCGAAGCAGCGAACGATTAGCACAGAAACAGGCAATAAAAAACAGAAGCCCATTTCAAACGGACTTCTGTTTTAAAGTGTAAAAATTGTTAATCTTCTTTTTTGCCGAGTGAGACCAAGCGGACAATCACAGGAGAGAGCACACAGTTAAACAGGAGCTCAAATACAAAGTTCAGTCCGACCATAGTCAAAATCGCATACAGACCTGCGGAGGGTGCATTTGCATTCGCTGCCCACTCCGAAATCGTTTCCCAGAAGAAGATGCGGCAGCCAATCAGGAACACGCCGGTATTGACAACCGGACAAACCACGGCCGAAAGCACTGTGCCAATCAGACGATGCTTTCGGCTGAGCCAGGAATAGACCAGACCGGATACCGTTCCTGCCAAAACGCCTTTCGCGATAACGGTCACAATCGTGCCGAACGGATTTACGACCATGAACGCTGCGGCATCACCCGAGAGCAAGACCGTAACTGCAAATACAAATCCAAGCCATGTACCGTACTGCCAGCCAAGCAGCGCAGCACCCACAACAATGGGAATCAAAACAAGAGAAATTGAGAACGGACCGAATCGAATAAAGCTTCCAAGTAATTGAAGCACAACAACGATTGCCGTCAGGATCGCCGCAAATACAAGTCGGCGTACTTTTTCATGCGAAGCGGATTTTTCATTCATTCTTTTTACCCTTTCTGCTGCCGTTCCGCCCTGATTGTC
>SAMEA3663296__coassemble_690_pt1 | contig 11979 bp, 2 predicted proteins | sample SAMEA3663296__metabat2_high_PE_018 | metagenome-assembled genome bin SAMEA3663296 (sample SAMEA3663296) | pig gut metagenome | biome: pig gut; feature: pig-associated habitat; material: faeces | place: China | collected 2013
TTGGGACAGCTCTGTTCGGTTCAAGATGACAGGCAAGTTCGCTGCTATCGACGCCGAAATGACGACGAGCGGCAACACCGCCACGCTTGTTCTGACGGATTCCGATCAGCAGGACTTGGCAAAAAATGCATTTGGCAACGACACCTATTGGGGAAAAACGAAGCCGAAGGAAATTGTCGGCGGTGCAAATTTTGCTACATATTATAATTTGACTGTCAATGGCGGCTCCGGCTCCGAGACAGGTATTCTGAAGGGTTCTGCAAGAACACTTCCCGCCGCTCCCGATGCACCGGAAGATGGCAAATACTTCATCGGCTGGTCGGACGGCAGCTTGATTTACGCTGCCGGTGCGACCATTGTGGTGGACAGAGAGATCAGCGTCTCTCCGTATTATGTTGACAAGGACGAAAGATTCCTTGCGATCTTTGTTGACATGGACGGCGTTGTCTATGATGTCCAGACCTCCGATGCAGAGGGCTATGTTTCCGCGCCTGCGACCGATCCCACCTCTGAGAAGTTTACCTTTAACAACTGGGATACGGATCTGACAGCTCCTTTGACGGGTGACACCGTCATCAAAGCAGAGGGAACCAAGAAAACCTATGGAATCAGCACCGACGTAATTGCTTCCGGTACTGCGACGGTTGCCGTAGATGCGGCCGCGTCTGTCGACTCTTATGTGGAATTCTCTGTGATTCCCGCGGAGGGTTATGAGGTTGCTGCGGTCGTCGCAAAGACCGACAGCGGTGTGATTGTCCCTGTGGCAGCTTTTGGCGACTATGCTTTCACCATGCCGACGGATAATGTGACGATTTATGCCTACACCAACGAGACCATCCCCACCTATAACGTTCGCTTTGAGGCTGACGGCTATCTGGTTGCGGAATATGATCTTCCCGAAGGTGCAGAGATCCATGCTCCCGCAGTTCCCGAAAAGGAAGGCTATACAGGCGGCACATGGGGAACTGTTGCGGAAAAGATGGGCACGAGTGATCTTGTCTACACGGCAACCTACACCCCGAGATCCTACAGGGTTATTTACAGCTTTACGATCGACGGTTCACCGAAATCCCTTACGCACAATGTCACCTATGGCAGCAGCTATGAGGTTGCCAACTACACCGGCGATGTGCCCGACGGACAGAATTTCCTCGGCTGGAGCGGCGACAACGGCAACTTCTATTTTGCCGGAAAATCCTATACCTGGAAGACGGCCGCTACCACGAGGATGAAACCTGTTTTTGAGGGCGACACGGAATACTGGACGGTTAAGTTCGTCGGTGAAGACGGCGATTTGTATGATGTCGCGCTTGTCGAGAAGACTGAGGACGCTGTCGTCACCATGCCGACCTATGAACCCTATCCCGATGCGCTCTGGACGCTGGACAATCCTGATGGCATCGCGGAGTACAACGCGGACATCCCGGTAGCAATTACCGGCGACACCACCTTTACCGTCAAGGCTCCCGCAAAGTATACCGTGACCTTTATGGCAAACGGCTATCAGGTCGCGCAGTACACCGTCCGCGACGGCGAGACCCTGACTGAAATTCCGGCGGTTCCCGAAACCTACGGCTACTACGGCAAGTGGGACACTGACCTGACTCAGCCCATCACCGGCGATTTGACCGTGACGGCGAAATATAAGGCAGTGACCTGCTACATCCAGTACCGCCTCACAGAGGCTCAGGAGACGACCGTGAGCGTTCAGCCGGTCGACTTCGGCAGGTACTTCAGACCCATTGACTACACATGGGATGTTCCCGACGGTCAGAGCTTCCTCGCCTGGCGCGGCAAGGATGGCAACCTGTATGTGCCCGGTCTGAGCTACCTCATGAAGAACACCAACCCGCTGGTCGTGACCCCGCTCTTCGAGAACAACACCGAATACTGGACGGTCAAGTTCATGGGCGAGAACGGCTACCTGTATGACGTCGCACTGGTTGAAAAGACCTCCGATGCCACAGTCGAGCTTCCCACTTACGCCGATTATCCGGCAGCGACATGGGTGCTCGACGGCACTGAGTACAACGCAGACGATACTGCCGACATCACCGGCGACACCACCTTCACCGTCAAGGCTCCCGCCCTGTACACCGTGACCTTCATGGCCAACGGCTATCAGGTCGCGCAGTACGCCGTCCGCGACGGCGAGACGCTGCCTGAGGTTCCGGCAGTTCCCGAAAAGTACGGCTACACCGGCGCTTGGGATGCCGATACCACTGCCGCCATCACTGCGGACACGGTGATCGAGGCTGACTATACGGCAAATGAATACCACCTTTACTTTGACTCCAACAGCGCCCCGAACGACGACCTGACCGTTGCCTACGGCGACTGGTTCACGGTTCCCGACTATGAGGGCGAGGTTCCAGACGGCATGAAGTTCCTCGGCTGGAACGGCGACGACGGCCAGTTCTTCCTGGTGGGCGAATTGCAGCGCCTCAGCGTCGCGTCCGACCTGTATCTCCTTCCCGTCTTTGCTTCGGATACCGAATACTGGACGGTCAAGTTCTGCCATCCCGACGGCTCGCTGGAGAATGTCTATCTGGTCGAGCAGGCCGCCGAGGCAGGGGCAGAGTTCTTCATCGCGGATAAGGAATACTCCCTGTATCCCGACGCCGAGTGGATGCTGACCTCCGGCGACGTGGATGAAGTCGCGGTCGGTGAGCTCGTCAGCACATCTTACATCACCGTCAGAAGCGACGTCGTCTTCACGGCGGTCGTTCCTGACACCTATACGATCCTGTTCTGCTCCGAAGAGGGCTACCTGATGGATGCCCGCTTCATCATGGAAAATGAGCTGATCGGTGCCGGTCCTGTGGCACCGGCCAAGGAAGGCTACACCTTCTCCGGCTGGCAGGACGAGAACGGCGATCTGCTGGATGACACCACCGTCGCCACGCAGGATATGACCTACCGTCCCGTCTATGAGGCGAACACATATCCGATCACCCTCGTTCCGAGCGAGCATGTGCAGATCGGCGTTATTCCCGAGAGCGCAGAGGCCAGTGTTGGTGACATCATCACCATCGGCACTGCCGCCGAGGCAGGCTTCGAGACCTACTATGTCTGCGTCTACTATCGGAACGCGGACGGCAAAATGGTTCCCGTTGCGATCTCCCCGCTGCCTGCAAACGATCCCTATGACACACCGGACATGAACGGCTACACCTTCGTAATGCCCGCAGGCCCTGTGGCGGTGCAGGTCGTCGAGCAGGCGAACCGCAACACCGCAAAGTTCCTCGTGGACGACGCGATTTACGGCTTTGAGTACATCCTCTCCGGCGAGACGCCCACAGCTCCCGTGGAGCCGGTCAAGGAGGGCTACACTTTCGTCGGTTGGAAGGCGCTCTCTACCGGCAAGGAATACCCCGTCGGCAGCGAATTTGACCCGATCTACGCGGACGAGACTTATGTCGCGCTCTTCGAGATCAACACCTATGACCTGACCTATTACCGCGGCGTTGAAGCGGATGAATCCGAATACAAGTGCTTCCTGACGCTGCCGGATGGCCTCGTCGTGGAATTCTTCAATAACGATGTAACGGATATGCCGACCTATAAGCTCACCGGATTTGAGTACGGCACGAAGGTCGTTCTGGGCGAGCCCTCTCTGCCCGGCTACGTCTTCCAGTACTGGCTGGATGAGGACGGCGGCATCCATCTGGCAGGCTCCAACTTCGAAATGAAGGCGGATGCTTACCTGACCGCAATCTGGAAGGTCGATACCGAGCTGAGCTGCTTCGTCAGCTTCAACACGGAGGACGGCATTTACAGAGGCTTCCTTGCCTATGACGGACAGGATGCTTCCATTCCGGAAACCGATCCCGTAAAGGACGGCTATGTCTTCAAGGGTTGGGAATATGACGGCAATGTCTATTCCAACAGCGGCGTGAAGGACTTCACCGTTGCTGCCGATGAAGATCGTATGATGATCTTCAACGCAGTCTGGGAAGAAATCACCTATACTGTTACCCTGAATGACACAATGAACCCCGTTGAAACCATTGCTCCGCTGTACAACGGCGACGAATACGTTCTGCCTGCCGCACCGGACAAGGAAGGCTATACCTTCGTTGCGTGGATGGATCAGGCGAACGGCGCCTACTACATGGAGAACGCCAAGCTCTACATTGACCGTGACTATGACTTCATCGCTGTCTGGTCTGAGGACTCCGTAGAGTATGCGGTCAAGTTCTATAACGAAGAGAACAATCTCATTGACATCTTTGTCGTTCCTGCAAATTCCTACATGGATGCTCCTTACTATACTGAGGGCAGAGACGATTGCAGCTATGTCTGGGTCGATTATGACAACGGCAGATGGGCCGCAGAGGGAGATGAGATTCTGGTCGATGGCGACCTGAACTTCTATGCGGAAATGACGGAGGAATCCGAGTATGGCGTAAAAGTTTCCGTCACTCCGGATGACGCAGGTCTGACCTACAACCTCAGTCAGAGCACCTATCAGATGGGCGAGAGCGTTCTGATGACAATCAACATCCCCGAGGGCTATGTTCTGAAGGCTGTTGAAAGTGTGGCAATCACGGCAAGCGGCAAAGCGGTTCCGCTGGTTAGCTCCCTGCTCACGTTCAGTGAAGACGGCAGCGTATACGGCTATCTCTTCACCATGCCTGCGGGCGAGGTTCTCATCAACATCATTCTGGAGGAAATCCCCGTTGGCAGCACCGTAGTCAAGTTCATCAACGACGGCGACCTGTACGATTATGTGATCGTTGAAAAGGGTACGAACGGTACTGCTCCGGCAGTTGCACCGAGCAAGCCCGGCTATACGTTTGATAAATGGTACAGCGAATCCGGCTTCGTCGGTGCAGGCGGCACCTTTGCGGTTGCCTCCGACGCAGAAGATGAAATCATCTACAACGCAGTTTACAGCCAGCAATTCTATAAGGTTCACTTTAATCTGGACGGCGGTATGCCCGACTTTGCGGATATCGAAAATATCGCCTATGGCGAGACGGTAACGCTGGCGGCAGAGCCCACCAAGGCCGGCTATGTATTTGTCGGCTGGCGTGAAGATGCTACGGGCATCGTCTATGGTGCGGACGGCAACTATGTTGTCTATGCAGACGCGGACTTTACCGCAGTCTGGGAAGCGGCTGAGTGCATTGTCCGCTTTGTGGATCCCGATACCGGTATTCTCTACGGCTATGAGCCGATCAGCGAAGGCAAGAGCGTCACCGCTCCGGCAGCGGTTGTTGCCGAGGGCAAGACCTTCCTTTACTGGGAGAACAAGGAGAACGCAGCCGACCGTGTATTTGCCGGCAGCTTGACACCGAGTATTGTGGTAGACACCACCTACTACGCAAGATTTGAAGCCAGCAAACACAACATTGCGGTTGTTACCGACCGCTGCGACGTTACGCTGAATGTTACCGGAGCTGTCGCCGTTGGTACTGCGGTTCAGTTTACTGTAACTCCGAATTCCGACTGCGCAGTGGATTCCGTGGTTCTCACCTACACCGACGGCCTGTCCCCGGTGGTTCGTGAGCTTCATCCGGATGCCTCCGGCATCTATACCTTCGTCATGCCCGATGCGGATGTTACCATCACCGCAAAGGCAGTGCAGAACGTATTCTCCGTCTTTACGAATCCCGACGCGAACACCCTGATTACCGTCGGCTCGAATAAGGCACAGGCAGGCGAAACGGTTGCGTTTACCGCCGAGCCCAACAATTCGGATTATGTTCTCAATGAGGTTTATGTCCTCACCGCTTCCGGCGCACCCATTGCGCTGAGCATCGTGGACGGCAAGTACGTCTTCACCATGCCGGCTGAGGATGTCACCATTACCGCAACCTCCGTCAAGGCGGAGCTGACGGTCACCTATCTCGACAGCGACAACACCCTGCTGGGCATTGTCCCCGTAGACTCCGGCGACTTCGCATCTGCACCGGTCGCTTCCAAGGATGGCTACACCTTCGATCATTGGCAGGTTCTGCCGCTGACCGATCCGGAAGTCGACTTTGATCCGGCAACCGACAAGGTTACCGAGAGCCTGATCGTCCGTGCGGTCTATGTCGGCAATCCGCACACCGTGGAAGCCGGTCTGGTGGAGCATGTCTTTGAACTCAAGGCAGAATGCACCATCAGCAGCGGCAATGTCAACAGCTCCAACCTGCTTTTGAACAAGCTCGACGCGGAAACCGGCAAGGATGTCTATTTCACCGTTGCAGCGGATTATGACTATGTCATTACCGGCGTAGCAATCGTCGGTCTGGACGGCAGCAAGACCATCATTGAGCCGACGCTCCGTCTGAAGGAAACCATTGACGGCATTAACTACTATACCGTCACCTTCCCGATGCCTGCCGAGGATGTCAAGATTGACGTTTATACCATCGCAAAGATGTTCCGTGTAGACGTGGAAGAGAATCTGCCGTTTGCAGGCGAATACACGCTCAACGGCTTCTACACCAACAACCTGATGATTCCGCAGGGTGACAATGTTACCATCGATATCGCGCCGATCCCCGGCTACGAGGTCGTTGACGTTTCCGGCACCTTCTTTGACGGCATCAGTGTGGTTTCTCTGGTTGACTACTCTCTGAGCGAGGATAAGACGATGTTCACCTTCCCGATGGTCGCGAAGGATGTTCATGTCTCCATCACCTATGCTCCGATTGACTACGCGATTGACATTGAAACCAGCAACTTTGAGACTTATAAGCCCGACAGCAGCGTTAACCCGGCTGTCGTCGTGGAAAGTCTGGATCCCGATCTGACCTCTCAGGGCAGAATCGAGCTGATCCCCTACACCGAAAGAGATTACACCAATGCACTCAGCCAGGTCTATAAGATTCCGGCAAACGGCACTGCAAACGTAGATAACCGCATCTACTTCAAGGTCGTTGAGTACACCGGTTATGATCTTGACACGCTGACCGTCTACTTTGACGGCTTCGAGCAGACCTGCCCGTACACCCAGCTTTCGGACGGCTCTTACTGCTTCGATATGCCCGCAGATGACGTGGTCATCATTGCGACCTTCGTCGAAGAGACCTACAAGGTTACGAAGGATGCTGCTTCCGAAGCACACGGTCAGGTCGAACTGAACGGTCTGATTGAAAACAGCATTGCAGCGGATTATAAGGACGAGGTTACCGTCACCGTCACTCCGGACGACGGCTACCAGGTCAGCAAGATCTACTACGTGCTTGCAGACGGCTCCGTGAAGGACTTTGACGAAGCCTCTTATGAGAACGCTACCGTCATGTCCGACGTGCTCGATTCCGAGCAGTCCATCGTCTTCCATATGCCCGCATCCGACGTGAAGGTCTATGTCGAGTATCTCGCCATTGACTACACTGTCAGCGACATCACCATGGAAGCCGTTACCACCTACACCACGCCGCACAACGTCGGCGATCAGGTGAACTTCCATGTAGAGGCCAACTACGGCTATACCATCGAAAAGGTCTATGTAGTCAATGATACCACCGGTGAACGTATTGACCGCTTCACCGACGATATCAACGGCACCTATGGCGCGGACTACTACTTCACCATGCCGGCATCCTCCGTTACCATCCATGTGGATACGATCAAGGACATCTACAATGTGGAATACCGCGACAATGGCGACCTGATCGGCGGCGAGCAGATCCCGTACCTCGAGACTGCAAATGTGAACGATTTCACTCCGCTGGTTGACGAAGGCAGACCCGGCTATCACTTCGTAGGCTGGACCTCCAAGGATACCGAAACGCCTGTCGTTACACCGAGCAACGACAATGCCGACTTTGTCATTGTCAAGGACACCACCATCATTGCCGCTTACGACAAGGATGAGATTGATGTTCACTTCCTGGCAACGGTCAACGGCACCGTTACCGAGCTCTCCACCGGCAACACCGCAGAATATGTTCTGGATACCACCGTCTTTGGCGATACGGTCAAGTTCACCGCAGAGCCGGATGTGGGCTATGTGATCGACACCGTCAGAGTCTACACCACCAACAGCGACGGTTATGTCCTCGACCTGAACTGCACCGTTTCCGGCAACGAATACACCTTCATTATTCCCGCAACCTTCAAGGCAGACATCCATGACGTACAGGCTGCTGACGTGATCGTTTCCGTGACCTTTAAGAAGGACACCTTCACGCTCACCAAGGCTGACGATTGCGAGACCGACGGTCAGATTTCCGTCAACGGCTCCGTAGCAACCGAGACCAGCTTCGAGTACCTGTATCAGGATACCGTCACCATCGTTGCAACTCCGGATGCCGGCTACTATGTCGCCTCCATCGTTGCAGTCAATGAGGATGGCTCTGTCAAGTTTGAGCAGATCGGCGCAGTTCCCGCAGTCGATACGCCGGCAGGTGATCCTGTCACCCTGACGTTCGCAATGCCCGCCTGCGACCTGACCTACAAGGTTGACTATGAGAAGATCGACTACTCCATCACCTGTGTCTATGACGCAACGCAGGGCAAGGCCGAAACCGACCTTACTCCGACCGCACAGCTCGACGATATCGTGACCATCACCGTCACTCCGGAGCCCGGCTATGAGCTTCAGGAGCTGACTGTCACCTACGCCGGCGGCGAGAAGTCCTGCCTGCTGACTCAGATCGCGGAGAACGTCTACACCTTCACGATGCCGGCAGATGCCGTCACCGTAACGGCGATCTTCACAGAGATCACCTACATCGCAAACCTCGAGCTGATCGGTGAAGGCGATGCAACGCTCAACGGCTACTACACTGACAACATGACTGCCGACTACCTGTCCACCGTCACAATCAACGTGATGCCGGATGCAGGTTGGGAATTGACTTCCATCGTTGTCGACGGCGGCGCAATCACCGTCAATGAGCCGATCGCACCGGCAGGCGGCAACTACACCTTCACGATGCCGGATCACGATGTGGATATCGTTGTGACGCTGGTAAAGAGCGATTATGATGTAAGCGCGTTCGCACTGAACTTCTTTGAAGACGGTCACGGCACGGTCACACTGTCTCCGGCCGAGATTGCACACGTCGGTGACAATGTCATCATCACGGCAGATCCGGATGACGGCTACCGTGTCAAGGAAGTGGTAGTTCTCGACGCACTTGGCTATGCGGTACCGGTTTCCTGCCTGTCTGTAGGCGGCGATCCCGACTATGTGGAGACCTGGAGCTTCACGATGCCGGCAAGCAATGTTGAGATCTATGTCACCTTCGAGGTTCAGGGCTCGTCTTACTACGATGATGTCCGTACCGATCAGTGGTACTACAATGCAGTCACCTTCGTGACCGACCGCGGCTACTTCTTCGGTGTTGAGACGAACCTGTTCGGGCCGTATATCAATATGAACCGTGCAATGTTCGTCACCGTGCTGGGCAGAATGTCCGGCGTGGATACCAGCCTCTACACCGGTCAGGCATTCAGCGACGTTGATACCGGTGACTACTATGCACCTTATGTGCAGTGGGCGGCGGATAACGGCATCGTCCTCGGCAGAACCGCGACGACGTTTGATCCGAATGCGTTCATTACCCGTGAGGAAATGGCAGCGATTATGTATCGTTATTGCGAATACCTCGGCATGGATATGACGCTGAAGAATCAGGTCTTTATGGATCGTTATACCGATAAGGGCGACATCAGCGACTGGGCACTTGAGTATGTCAAGTGGGCTGTCGGTGTCGGTCTGATGCGCGGCAAGTCGCCGTACACTATCAATCCGCTGGAGAATGCAACCAGAGCGGAAGTTGCCCAGGTCATCATGAACCTGTGCGACAAGGTAATCTATCCGTAATCGATCACGAACCTTATGATCGTTTGGATCGGAAAGCGCTTGGATGCTTTTCGTGTCCACAAGACGATAGATGAAATAAGCAAAGAGGAGCGTCCTTCGGGGCGCTCCTCTTTGACTGTCGATAAAGGCCCAAACCGTCAAAATAAAGTAAGGCCCTCTCCCTTTGTCATTCTGAGGAACGCAGTGACGAAGAATCTTTTTGCTATCGATACTGCGAGGATCCTTCGCTTTCGCTCAGGATGACATGGCAGGAAACCGGATTTCGGCATCGGCGCATATATGCTCTCTTGGCATTCAAATACGAAAGCAGGCGAAACGCTTGCTGCGCAAGCATTATGACTTACCGCGCAACGCACACTCTACCGTACCTGTGTACGCCGACGAGTGTGCGTTGCTTGCCTTTGAACCTTTCTCAACAGTCCATCAGCGTGTCGTAACAGATTTTCGACACGCTGATAGGAGAGTCCTTCGGGGCGCTCCTCTTTGCTTTTGAAGCCTGAGGATCCGTCAGAGAGATTATTGCATGACGTTGGCGATGCCTTGCTCCACGGAATCCACAGCTTTCTGTGCGGTCTTACGGATGCTCGATTGCTGCGGAAGCATCAGTGCCACCGCACCGCCTGCCGCCATACCGATGCCGAGCGTTAATAAAAAAGCTTTTACCTGCATGATCGTTTCCTCCCTTCGCTATCAAAATTCATACGATAGCTTTCCCGAATTCAACGAAAAAAATCGAAAATCGGAAAATCCGCTTTTCACAATTTGAGGTATGTGCTATAATAAAAGTTGAAAAAAGAAAAAGGAGGCCTATGCCATGTCGATTGATGTTTTGCAGGAACGAATTCGAAAGTTAAAAAATCCGGTGATGGTCGGACTGGATCCCTATCTGCCGATTTTGCCGCCGCATATTGTCAGCGAAGCATTTGAGGAGCATGGCCAGACCTTGCACGGCGCAGCAGAGGCATATTATCGATTTTGCACGGAGCTGCTGGACGCTCTTGCCGAGATCGTTCCGGCGGTAAAGCTTCAGAGCGCGTGCTTCGAGGCACTTGGTGCGGAGGGAATTGCCCAAATGCAGCGCATCAGCAAGTATGCAAAGCAGCGCGGCTACTATGTTCTGATCGATTCCATGCGCGGCGATGTCGGCGGTGTGGCGGAGATCTATGCGCAGGCGATGTTTGGCAGCGTCAGTGTCGGAGAAAAGGACTATCGGCTCTATGACTGTGACGCGCTCACGCTGAACCCTTATCTGGGCAGCGATGGCGTCAAGCCCTTCCTGCCGTACTGCAAGCATGACGGAAAAAATATTTTCCTTTTGCTCAAGACCTCGAACAAATCCTCCCGTGAGGTGCAGGATCTGCTTTCGGGCGACCGTGTGGTCTATACCGCCATGGCGGATCTGGCTATGCGTTGGAGCGTCGATCTGTTCGGGAAGAACGGCTATTCCGAAATCGGCGCGGTGGTAGGAGCAACCTTCCCGCAGACGATGAAGCTTTTGCGCGAAAAATATGACCGCCTGTTCTTCCTGGTGCCCGGCTACGGCGCACAGGGCGGCACGGCAAAAAATGTTCAGTTTGCCTTTGACCGCTTCGGCCACGGCGCCATCATCACCGCCTCGCGCAGCATTATCTGCGCATGGCAGAAGGAGGAAAGCGACGGCAGAGACTATACCCAGCGTGCGGTCGATGCCGCGCTGAAAATGAAAAATGATATTGCAAAATATGTGGTGATTTTATGACGATACTTTATCTGATCCGCCATGCAGAGGCGGAAGGCAATGTATTTCGCCGCCTGCAGGGGCAGTATGACGCAATGATTACCCCCAACGGCATGAAGCAGATCGCGGCGCTGCAAAAACGGTTTGAAAACATTCCTGTCAATGCGGTCTACGCCAGTGACCTGACGCGCACCTGTACGACGGCTGCTGCAATCTATCGCGCCAAAAACCTGCCGCTTCATAAAGACGCACGCTTCCGTGAGATCGGCTGCGGTGTCTGGGAGAACCTGCCCTTTGGCTATCTCGACCATATCGATCCGGAACGAAATCGTGATTTTACACGCAGACCGAGGCAGTGGCAGGTAGAGGGAAGCGAACATTTTGAGGACTATACCCGCCGCTTTTTGGAGGCAATGGAGGAGGTTGCGCGCCGTCATGAGGGCGGAACGGCAGCTATCTTCTCGCATGGAATGGTCATGCGCGGTGTCAT
>SAMEA3663296__coassemble_702_pt1 | contig 11755 bp, 11 predicted proteins | sample SAMEA3663296__metabat2_high_PE_018 | metagenome-assembled genome bin SAMEA3663296 (sample SAMEA3663296) | pig gut metagenome | biome: pig gut; feature: pig-associated habitat; material: faeces | place: China | collected 2013
TGGAATCCGTTTTTTATCTCGGCGCATCCACCCCAAAGGGTTTTGTTTCGCATTTTGATTCACTGTTTCGCGAGGTGCGTCAGCTAACAATTATCAAAGGCGGTCCCGGCTGCGGAAAATCGACATTTATGCGTACGATTGGAGCAGCGGCACAGGAACGCGGGCTGGATGTATCCTATATTCTCTGTTCTTCCGATCCCGATTCGCTCGACGGTATTATCCTGCCGCAGCTTTCCGCTGCCTATGTGGACGGAACCGCTCCGCATGTGCTGGAACCGAAGCTTTGCGGCGGAAGCATGAATTATCTGAATTTCGGCGAATTCTATGACAGCGATGCCATGCGTCCGAACGAAGAGGAAATTTATTCCTGTCAAAAGAAAAACGCCGCAAAATATCCGCACGTTACCGCCTGTCTGGCCGCGGCAGATGCCCTGCTGGAAAGCGTTCGGATCGCTACGGCATCGGAGATTTATTTTGAAGAGCTCGGAGCCATCGCAGAGTGTTTCGGTCTGTCCACGCTCAAGCCGGTGAGCGATCAGCCGGTTCTGCTCAAGCGATTCCTTTCCGCAATTACCCCGAAAGGTCCGAAGCTGTGCGAAAAAACGCCGTCCGCTCTGTGTGAGCGGGTGTACGTTCTGCGCGATAACTATGCGCTGGCTCCCCATGTGCTGTCGGTGCTGCTTGAAAAAGCACAGGCGCTCGGACATACCTGCATTGCCTGCTATTCTCCTCTGCTGCCGGAGGGGAAGCCCTCACATTTGCTGATTCCCACAGCAGATGTCGCATTTGTCAGCGACAGTCGGGATTTTCCCTATACGGAAAGCTGCTTCTGCCGCATCGATCTTGACTCCACCATTGCTCCGCCGGTTAGAAAGGAGCTTGAATTCTGCGGCAAAACGGTCTCCTCGCTGCTGTATCAGGCAGTTCATCATCTGCGCGAGGCGAAGCGTCTGCACGACCAGATGGAACAGCTATGCCGCCCGTTTGTGGACTTCACGGCGGCAGACCGTCTGGCAAAGAAAACGGTTTTAAAGCTGTTTGGCGAAAAGTAATCTGAAAAATCCCTGTTTTTCGTCATTTTCCCCGTTGTTTTTTGCAAAAATCGGTGATAAGATAACCTCGAAAAATGATATGGGAGGTTTCTTAGATGAAGTTTTTAGTGATCGTTCTGAACAAAGTCGAATGTCTGGAAAAACTTCTGACCAAATTCGGAAAAAATAAGATTCCCGGCGCCACAATTATCGACAGTCACGGAATGGCGCAGATGCTGGAGGGGCACGATGAGCTGCGGTTTATGGCATCGCTCCGACTGCTGATGAATCCGGCACACAAGGAAAACAAGACCATTATGATGGTTTTGCCCGATGAAAAAGTCGATACCGTCGTTCGTATCGTCAATGAAGTCACCGGCGGTCTGGATAAGCCCGACACCGGCATTCTCTTCACCGTCCCGATCGACCGTGTTGAGGGATTGGAGACACACGCATGACACTCAATACCCTGCTCGATCTTGCAATTATGATCTTTGCCGGTATGTTTTGCGGACGTATGGCAAAGCACCTCCACCTCCCAAATGTTACCGGATACCTCGTTGCCGGTCTTCTGATCGGCCCAAGCGTGCTGGGGCTGCTCTCCGATGATTTTCTGGAAGCCACCTCGATTATTTCCGATGTCGCTCTGGGCTTTATCGCTTTTTCCATCGGCAATGAATTCAAGCTTTCCTATTTTAAACGTGTGGGCGTTGCGCCCATCGTCATCGCCTGTCTGGAATCTCTGTTTGCAGTCCTCTTTGTCGTGCTCGGCCTGATTATTTCCGGACAAAGCGTTCCGTTTTCTCTGGTGCTGGGCGCGATTGCCGCAGCGACCGCCCCCGCCGCCACCATTATGGTCATCAAGCAGTACCGCGCAAAAGGTCCCGTAACAGAATCATTGCTGTCTGTCGTTGCCATTGACGATGCAACCGCACTGATTCTCTTCTCTCTGGCCGTTGCGATTGCCCAGACATTGACAAATTCCGGTGCCGGACTCGGTGCCGCTCTGCTCTCTCCGTTAAAGGAGATCGGCGGCGCGATTGTTGTCGGCGCGATTCTCGGCTTCATTTTCCTGATTCCGCTTCGCTTCTTCAAAAAGCAGGGCAATCGCCTGTCGTTGATCGTCGGCTTTATCTTTGCCGGTCTGGGTCTTGCAAAATGGCTCGGTCTTTCCAACCTGCTGCTGTGCATGGCAATGGGTGCCGTCATTGCAAACTTCTCTCCGGATGTCGGCAAGCTGATGGATATTTGCGACAGCGTAACGCCGCCGATCTTCATGCTCTTTTTCGTCGCATCGGGCGCGGATCTGAAGCTCTCCGTGCTGCCGACCGTCGGCATCATCGGCATCATCTACATTATTCTGCGTGTGGTCGGCAAAATCTTCGGCGCAAGCCTGGGCGGCATTCTTTGCAAATGCGACAAATCGGTGCGGAAGTACCTTGGCCCGTGTCTGCTTCCGCAGGCAGGCGTTGCCATCGGTCTGTCTCTGGCCGCCGGAGTTGCCGTTCCGGAGCACGCCCCGCAGATTCGCGCCGTCATTCTCTGCGCCACACTGGTCTATGAGCTGATCGGCCCCGCCATCACCAAGCTCTCCCTGAAAAAGGCCGGCGAAATCAGCGGGAAATAAGTACATAACAAAATCCACAAGGCTCAACGCACGGAGCTTTGTGGGTTTTGTGTTTTATTTTCAAAAATCATGTCTGTTTCCACAGTCACTGCCAAGCCGTTCGTAAACTCTCACAATTTCTTCAATTTTCTGAAAGCAATTGCAATCATCCAGTGTATCATCTTCAAGGATTGCTTTAATTTGTTCTAATACTAATTCTTAATAAAAACCTTTTGTTTTTATTAAGAAGGCACCGCTAATCGCGTTGCCCTTTTGCGGCAAAAGCCACAAAAGCCGTCTCATGCAGTTCTTGACGCACCTTCGGTGCTATAAAAAGCTTTTTAAGCTTTTTATGAAGAACTAGTATAAAGCAGAATAACATGCAAGCTCAACAATTTGTTCCAACTGAATCGTTTTCGGTAATATTAAACTCTTTAATGTCTCGCTCTGAAATTCATTCAAAAGGATTTCTTCATATAATTTCATAATGTCCCCACAAAACCACATTTGTTATGAGGATTATATCCCCTTAATGATTTGGATTATAACCCCCATAATATCAAATGTCAAGATGGGGGTATGCAATATGATATGCTTTGACAGACTTTGGGAAACAATGCGTAAGAAAGGGGTTTCCACCTATTTTCTGCGCGAGCACGCCGGAATCGACAGCAAGACCATTCGACGCCTGCGGGCAAATGACAATACCGAAACCAAAACGCTCAGCAAGCTGTGCGAAGCATTGGGTTGTTCCTTGGAGGACATTGCAGAGTATATTCCCGACAACAAGGGATGAATCCGAGCATACCGCGCTGCGGATTCCGAAAAGATGATCGCGGGGCAGAGTGCAAAAAGGCAAGCGCTGCACTGAAGCCCGCTGGTACATATTCCGGTGATTCTGCACGAGCTTCATCCTCTTTTTTGGAAAAGAAAAAACCGAGCAGACCGCAAAACAACGGTCTGCTCGGTTTCATATATTCTTTATTTCGTGCCGAAAATACGGTCGCCGCAATCGCCCAAGCCGGGAACGATGTAGGCATTTTCATTCAGTCCCTGGTCAACGGCAGCAACATAAATGTCAATGTCGGGATGTGCTTCGGAAACTGCCTTGATGCCCTCCGGCGCGGCAATAATATTCATCAGCGTAATGGACTTGCAGCCATACTCTTTTTTCAGCACATCAATCGCGGCAACTGCACTGCCGCCGGTTGCCAGCATCGGATCCACCACAAAAACCTGACGCTCGGAAATATCCGGGGGCATTTTGCAGTAGTATTTTACCGGCTCGTGTGTCTCCGGGTCGCGGAACAGTCCGATATGACCGACCTTTGCCGAAGGCATCAGAGAGATCATCGTATCGACCATTCCCAGACCGGCGCGCAGAATCGGCACGATCGCCAGCTTTTTGCCGGCAAGCACCTTGAACTTCGCCGTCGTGATCGGCGTTTCGATCTCAACTTCCTGAGTGGGAAGGTTTCTCGTTGCTTCGTAGCACATCAGCGCCGCAATTTCGCCGACGGATTCACGGAATTCCTTGACACCGGTGTTTTTGTCACGCAAAATTGACAGCTTATGATCCAGAAGAGGATGCTGCAAAATCTGAACATTACCCATTACGCTTCTCCTTCACTTCTTTTTAGGCGCTCGTTGCGTTCGCGTTCTGCCTGCGAAAGCCGCAGGTAGTTCGGCACCAGCTCCGCACCGTCAAATTCCGCTCCGCTCTGAAGCAGTTTTTGTGCCGCCAAAGCCACGCCCGAAGCGCGCTGCATCATCAGATGTTCCGGTGCACAAATGCAGCCGGAAAGACTCTTTCCGATCGTATTATAACACAACTGTGCGCCGTCGCCAACCATAATTTTCGGCTTTTCCGCATTTTTCAGCTCTTTTTCCAAATCTTCAAGGGAAATCGCACGATCCTCCGTGCATCTTTGAACGATTCCGTGTTCACAGGTAAACAATGCGTTATACACCTGCTCACGCCGCGCATCCATCGTGCAGCAGATCAAGCCGTCAAATTCCGCCGCCTGCTGCGCCATCGCTTCCAGCGTAGAAACACCGACGCAGGGTTTTTCAGCGCCCCATGCAAGACCCTTTGCCGCGGCAACGCCGATCCTCACGCCGGTAAAGCTGCCCGGTCCGGATGCACAGGCAACCGCCGTCAGTTCTCCGACCTTCACGCCGCAGTTTTCCAACAGATCCTCCGCCATTTTCATTAACGTGCGGCTGTGCGTCTGTCCGCAGTTTTGATAGTATTCACCGATCAGCCTGCCATCTTCCAGCAGAGCAACAGAGGCTGCCTTTGCCGAAGTTTCAAATGCCAAAATCCGCATCGGGTGCACTTCCTTCGATTGTAATTTTTCTGCTTTCATCGGAGAGCTTTTCAATTTCTACCGTGATCGCGTCTTTCATCGCTTCGGAAACGTTCTCGCTCCATTCCACCGCGCAGACACCGCCGCGCCGCAGATAGTCCTCCCAGCCGATGTCAAACAGATCATCCGCCGAGCCGAGACGGTACATATCAAAATGGAACAGCGGCAGCCTGCCGCCGATATATTCATTGACAATGGTATAGGTCGGACTGGTCACGCGCATGGTAATTCCCAGCCCTCTGGCAAGGCCGCGTGTAAAGGCGGTTTTTCCCGCACCCAGATCGCCGCGGTAGGCGATCACCTCGCCGCCGCGCAGCTTTTCTCCGAAACGCTGACCGATCCATTCCGTCTCTTCTGTCGTATTTGTGATGAATTGCATTCGCATTCACATCCTTCTGCGTTATTGTACCACAGATCTTCTTTTTTTGCAAAAATTACTTTTTGTGTTTACAGATTTGCTGTTTAATGATAAAATAAGTATTCAGTATCCGGTCGAGGAGGTGAGCGCATGAAACGATTGGGTGAAAGAATCAAGGAAATTACAAAAAAAGGCGACATGGTTCTGCTGGCGCTTTGCGTCATTACAACCATTCTGGGCATCGTAATGATCTACGCCGCCACTGCCGGCGGCAACAATTCCCGTTATATCATCATTCAGTCCGGCTGCCTGCTTGCAGGTATTGCGATCTACTTTGCTCTGACTGTCTTTGACATTGAAATTCTTGCCGGTCAGAGAACTTTGCTTTTTATTTTTAATACCTTTTTTATCGGATTGCTGCTGGTCTTCGGCATTGAGGGCGATACCGGCAACAAGAGCTGGCTGTCCTTCCCTTTCCTGCCGTTCAATATTCAGCCTGCTGAGCTCTGCAAAATCACCTATATCATCATCCTTGCAAAAACCATGAGTGTCCACCAGACGCATGTTTCCTCACCGAAGTGCGTTTTGCAGCTTGCTTTCCATATGCTTTTCATTGTCGGTTTGATCGTTGTGATCTCCCGCGACACCGGCGTTGCACTGATCTTTATTTTTATCTTCCTCGTCATGGCCTTTGTCGGCGGCGTAAGCGGATGGTGGTTCCTTGCCGGAATCGGCGCTTTTGCGGTCGCCGCTCCGACGCTGTGGTCTACGGTCATGCGCGGCGACCAGAAAAACCGTATTCTTGCCCTGTATGATCCCACCATCGACCCGGACGGTCTGACTGTTATGTGGCAGACAAACCAGAATCTGAAAACGCTCCGAAACGGCGGTCTGACCGGTCAGGGGCTTTTCAACGGCACCATGACAAACTCCGGCGCGATTCCTGCCCGTCATACCGACTCGATCTTCTCAACCATCGGTGAACAGCTCGGCTTGATCGGAAGTGTGATTGTTCTTCTGCTTCTGATGGCAATTGTTGTTCGTATCATCTATGTCGGCATCAAATCGCCGGATTATATGAACCGCCTGATCTGCATCGGCATTGCGTCTATGCTGCTGTTCCAGATTCTGATCAACATCGGCGTTTGCCTCGGACTTCTGCCGGTTATCGGTCTGGCACTGCCCTTCGTCAGCTACGGAGGCAGCTCGGTCATCACCTCGTTTATCGCCATGGGTATCGTTTCCGGCATCAAGATGCATCCCGCGCCGGATATCAGCGCCCATTATATCCGTCCGTATTGAGTTTGCTTAAAGTATTTTTTCCGCCGCTTCCCAGCGGCGGAATTTTTTTGCATAATTTGAAAAAACCGGTTCATCCTATGAGCGAAGCAAATTACAGGAGGGAAACCAATGAAAGCCTTATTCCGCGTCTTATTTCTCACCGTCTGCGTGCTGTCACTGTGTCTGTCAGTCTTTGCCGCAGACAGCGAAATGCTTTTGAAAGACGAGTACTGCTATAGTGAAGATGATTTTTCCAATCCGGACGATCCCGCTCTAAACGGTATTTTTGTGACGGCAACGCCGGAAGATTCCGTTGCAGTCGTCATGCTCGGAAACCGCGTCATCCGCCCCGGTGATATTCTGCCGAAAAATGTTCTGAATGATCTGCGTCTGCTGCCCTGCTGCACGGAAAACTGCACCGCCGTGCTGGCTTATCAGCCGGTTTTCGGGACGGCACTGGGCGAACCGGCAGAGCTTACCGTCCGAATTCAATCAGGCAAAAACGAAACACCCAAGGCAATCGATCAGGAATTTGAAACCTATAAGAACATCGCTAACGACGGTACGCTCTCCGGTTCCGATCCGGAAAATGCGGCTCTCACCTATCAGCTTGTGGAAAAGCCGAAGCGCGGAACCGTAAAATTGGAAAAGGACGGCACCTATCTTTATACCCCGGATAAAAACAAGGTTGGAGAAGACAGTTTTACCTTCACCGTAACGGATGAGGCAGGCAACGTCTCCAGCCCTGCCACCGTCAAAATCCGAATTCTGAAGCCAACCGAGGCAATGACCTTTTCAGACATGAACGGCAGCCGCGACTGCTATGAGGCAATGTGGCTATGTCAGCAGGGTCTGTCCGGCGGCAGGAACATTGCGGGCAATCTTTGCTTCTGTCCAAACGAGAATGTTTCACGGGCTGAATTTTTGGTTATGGCAATGGAGCTGAAAGACATTCCCGTGGATGCAAAGCTCACGATCTCCGGCTTTTCCGATGCCTCTTGCGTGCCTGCATGGATGCAGCCGTATCTTGCCGGCGCAATGCAGCGCGGTCTGATCTCCGGCGAAGTGCGCGAAGAAGGCTTGATGTTCCGCCCGAACGATCCCATTACGGGGCAGGAGGCTGCTGTTCTGCTTCAGAATCTGCTGCGCTTGCCCGTATCCGCTGCGGCGGTGAAAACAAACAATTCTTCCTGGGCAGCGGATTCTGTCCAAGCCCTGAATGAAGCCGGAATTTATTTTGACAGCCCTGAAAATGCGCTGACCAGAGTACAGGCCGCAAGGCTTCTTTGGCAGGTCAGCCGATTGAAATAAGCATGATAAAACGGTCTGCTGCGGATTTCACTTCCGCAGCAGACCGTTTTCCGTTTTCAATTATTCGGCATTTTCTTCCGAAGCCTCTTCCGGAAGCGCTTCGGGAAGCTCTTTGATGCATTCTTCCTCTGTCGGCTCCTCATCAACGGCCTCGCCGTTATACTCCGCCTTTGCCGCAGCAAGCTCTTCCTTTATATCATTGATGCGGCTGAAGGATGCGGTAATGGCATCGCACAGGGGCTTGTATTCCGCTTCGTCCGGCTCTTCATCGGTCACATAGTCCTTATAGTAGACCTTGCCGAGCTTGGCATAGGCGCGGCGGATCTTGTCCTGCTCGCTGACAATTGCAAGGCGCTTTTTTGAAACAAATGCAACATACTTCGCTACCTTTGCCGCACTCACGGCGGCCTCGCTTGCTTTTTCTTTGAAATGATCCATATTCGCCATAGCTATTCCTCCTGATTCGTTATGATAGTGTGTCTTCAGATGATTTATCCGCGGCTGCTTCCTGTGCTGCGGCCGCATGGTTTACCAACATTTTTTTCGGATCAGGACGTCTGATCCACAGAACATAAGCCAAAATACCGACAGCCGCCAGACAGGAAACCGCCGCCAGCGCCTGACTGACGCGGAACGGACCCCAATATAGGCTGTCCGTTCTCAGTCCCTCAATCCACGCTCTGCCGAGGCCGTACCATGCAACATAGTACAAGAAAACCTGACCGTCAAATTTCCGTTTTTTGGAGAGGAAGTGGATCAGCAGCAGACCGATCAGATTCCACACGGATTCATACAAAAACGTCGGATGCACATAAATCTGTCTTCCGCCCTCGATCAGTCCCATGCGAAGAAAGCTGTCGGTTTCGCCGCCATGCGCCTCTCGGTTAAAGAAGTTCCCCCAGCGTCCGACCGCCTGACCGATCAGCAGACCAAGTCCGGCCACATCAAAAGAAGGGAGCAGCTTTTTGCGGCGGTTTTTCCCCAAGAGGCAGAAAACAATGATGCCCAGCACCGCACCGATCACGCCGCCGTAAATGGCCAATCCGCCCTCGCGGATATCCAGGAATTTATACCACGGAATATCGGGGCCGAAAAAGCGATCCCATTCAAAAACCACATAGTAAAGACGTGCGCCGATGATGGCACAGGGCAGACCGACAATGACAACATTCAAAATATCATCGCTTGTCAGGCCGAATTCCTTGCTGCGGCGGGAACAGTAGATGACTGCAAGCAGCATGCCAAGCGCGATAATCACGCCATACCATCTGATTTCAAAGCCAAAAACAGAGAAGCCGCTGCTCGGATTGATCTCAATTCCGAGACCGGGAAATGTGATGGGAGAAGTATCCGGAAATATCATCAAAAGACCTCCTGTTCTTTCGGAAGGATCATTGAAATCGCAGAGCGTTCCGGTCGGATGACTCTGCACAAAAACTCCTGCACCGCTTCCTTCGTAACGGATGCAAAAACCTCCGGAAAGCGGAAATAGTCCGTACCGTCAAAGAAGTAGGCACAATTACGATAACAGATACTTTCAAAACTGTCAAGGTCTCTGGTTCGTCTCCCGAGAGAGGATTTTTTCAACCGTTCAAACAGCTCCGTATCAAAGCCCTCTGCACGAATGCGATCCGCTTCCGCAAGCATGGCGCTGAGCACCGCATCCGGATCCTTACTGTCGCCTCCGGCGGTAATCATGCACGCCTCCTTAACGCTCTCATAGCCGGCGGAGAAGCCGGCATCGATCAATCCGTCCTCGTACAAACGCTGATACAGCGGCGAGGACTCCCCGATCAGAATTTCCGCTGCCAGATCACCGATGATCTCCTGAAGCATCGTTTCCCGACCGCTTGCAGGCGCTTCACATTTAAAGCCGACGGAAAAACTCGGCATGGAAACCTCCATACGGCGCTGTGTGCGCTTCTTTACCGGCAGCATGCTTTCCGTCTTAGCGTAATGGCGCTCGGGAATCTGCGCCTTTGTGCTTCCCGTGAGCTCCCGCGCCGCCGCAATCACCTGCTGCGCATCGATGTCACCTGCCACGCACAAAATCATATTGGCGGGCTGATAAAAGGCATTATAGCAATCGTAGAGCGTTTGCGCGGTGATTTCTCCGATGCTTTCCACCGTGCCGGAAATCGGCACACGGACAGGGTGCTCGGCATACAGAGCGGCAAACAGATCCTCATAAACACGGGAATCTGCACTGTCCTCATACATTTTGATCTCCTGCGCAATGATCCCGCGCTCTTTCTCCACGCTTTCGGGCGTAAAGTACGGTGTCATCACCATGGTCAGCAGCGTCCGCAGATTTTCGTCAAAATTCTCCGTACAGGAGAAATAATACGCCGTCATTGCATAGCTCGTAAACGCATTCGGACTTCCGCCCTGCGCGGCAAACAGATTCATTGCGTTCGCATCCGGCAAATCGAACATCTTGTGCTCCAGATAATGTGCAATGCCGTCGGGCACGCGGTGTCTCTTTTGCTCAACGGTAAAAGATGTGTCAATCGAGCCGAAGTCGATGGCAATAAAGGCATATTTTCTTGCAAAATCCTTTTTCGGTACAACACGAACCAGAAGTCCGTTATCGAGCCGTTCCTCATAGCAGCGCTCACCGATGGAGGAATAATCATAACACTTCATGCGGTTTCCCCCTTCAAAAAATAAATCGTATCTACGGTCAGCTTCTGCGCCGCTAAAGTCAGATCCTCCGCCGTCAAGGCGGAAACCTTTATCGTCAGCTCCTCAAAATCGTCCATCCGGGCAATCGTTGTGCCCATATAGAATTCATCAAGCTGCGCGGGAGAATCCTGTGCAGCACGCAAAGCGGACAAAACCGCCTGTCTGGCAGCTTCCAGTTCCTCCGAGGTGATTTTCCCGCATTTACAATCGTCCAGTTCCTTAAAAATCGCTGCTTTTGCGGTTTCATAATTCTTGAAATCAACGCCGGCGGAAACAAGCATCACTCCCTTGTATTTTTCCAGGCTGGAGCTTGCATAATAGCACAGTGACAATTTTTCACGAACATTTACAAACAGCTTGCTCGTCACTCCCGCTCCGTAGACCGCGTTGAGCAGCAGCAGCGCGGGATAGTCCGCATCCTCCACCGTAATACCCGTACGGAGGCCGATGACCAGCTTGCCCTGCGTCACATCCATACGCTCCGACAGCTCCCGTGTTTTTTCCGCTGTACGAACCACCTGCGTTCCGACCGGAGTGCAGGTTTCGGGCTGTTTCCCCGCAAAAAGCCTTCTGAATGCTTCCGCAACCGTCTCAGGTGATTTCTGACCGGCATAAAACAGTTCGATACGGGAGGTTTTCAGCACCTTCTGATAATGTGCCCAGAGCGTCTGCGGCGTAATCACGCGAACCTCCTCCGCTCTGCCCAGTCTCGGCACACCGTAGGTTTCATTTTCGCACATGACGCGAAGCATCTTCGCCATGGCATAGGTGCGCTTATCGTTCATTTCCGCTTCAATCGCATTGATGAGGTTTTGCTTTTCGCCCTCAACATTCTGCGCGCAGAACACGCCGTTTTCCGTCAGCGGACGGAACAGGATTTCCTCCGTCAGATCCACGATGGGAGCAAAAACGCTCTCTCCCTGCGGCAGAAATGCGTCCTCAATAAAATCAGCGTAAAAACCCACCAGCTTGATCTCGCCCTTGCGGCGGATCAGCGTGCCGAGGCTCGCGCCATAGAGCGCATCCAACTGCATGGAAATGCTGCGAATGTCCGGATAACGCTCCGTCGCACGAAGCAGAACACTCGGAAGCAGTGCATCAAGCGCAGCATCGG
>SAMEA3663296__coassemble_730_pt1 | contig 11365 bp, 3 predicted proteins | sample SAMEA3663296__metabat2_high_PE_018 | metagenome-assembled genome bin SAMEA3663296 (sample SAMEA3663296) | pig gut metagenome | biome: pig gut; feature: pig-associated habitat; material: faeces | place: China | collected 2013
TCCAGCTTTCCAGCCCCAGCATCATTTCCGGCAGCGGACGGTCAATATTATGGATCATTTGCAAATGCAATCCCTTTTTCAGCAGCATTGCCATGCCGTACATCCAGCGCTTCGGGAAATCAAGATCCTTTGCCATTTCCTCCATGGGCATATCGCTGTACATGATAACGGAGGCCTTGGATTTTGACAGGACGGTTGCCTTTAAGAAATCCAGTTCGCTCTCCATCATTTCCTTCAGACCAAAGTAGGTCTTGGAGGTCGGAAACTGGAACGGTGCAGAGGGCACCTTCATGGTATCAAAGTGAATGGCGCGAATGTATTCGTCCAAATCAAAATCATTCAGCTTATCCAGAAAGCCCGACATCTGATCCGCCTGACGCTCCGCTCCGGCGACCAGCCAATCCCGCAGCCGTGTAAAACAGACCTCCGGATCGGAAAGATCCTCTGCATTGCAGCCCAAAAGCCGCGCCAGAACGTCGGCTTCCGATTTTTCGCGTGCCTCGCGGGCAACAAATCCGGCGACATCCGCCGCGAATTTGGCAGGATTGGAGGGCTTGCGGGAGCCGCTGCGGATGCGGAACAGGGCGGAGGCTTCGTAGTTCGTGCATTGACACAGCTTTGCAATATTCAGGTGCAGGGCGGAGATCAGAACATTCAGCTTTTGGCGGAACAGCTCCTGATCCGAGGCGATGAAGTCCGGACAGTCCAAAAAGCTTTCCGCGACGGTGTCTTTACTGAGGGTTTCGCAGGAAGCCTCTGCCGAAAGTGCGGCAATGGCGAGGCAAAGCCGGTCAAAGCTCCCGCTGTTGATCTCCGGAATCCGTTCTCCGCTGCGGTAACGGCTCACAGTGGCGGGAGACAGGCCGGAGGCGTCGCTGAGCTCCTTGGCCGTGCAGTGGAGCAAATCCATATATTCTTTCAGCTTCTCGTTAAAATTCATCCGATCTCCTTCCTTTCCCGACAACATTGATATATTGATTATACATCGGTTCCGTGAAAAAGGAAAGAGGGCAAAAGAGGAACGGAAATTTCCAAACTGTCAATCGTGACTACGCGGAAAGAATCGCAAACCGGGACAGTCAAAAATGCTATAATGATAAAACAAAGAAAATTTGGAAAGGGGAAGGCGGGATCTCTCGCCGCGAAATACTATGAAACGTCACATAATTGCATGGCTGCTGATTCTTTCTCTGACGCTGTCGCTGCTGCCTGCGGTGGGCGCGGCAGGTCAGCCGGGAGACGAAACATGGCCGGACGACCCAAACTATGGCTTTACCTATCGCTTTGTCACGCATGACACCGTTGAGATCACTTCCTACGATGGCTACGAGACGGAGGTGAGCGTCCCGTCCTCCATTGACGGCTTCACCGTTGTCGGTATTGCGGGCTTCCACTGCACGGCTGGCTACATGGATACGAACACCAAGATCAAAAAGGTGCTCCTGCCTGACACCGTGACCTATATCGGCGAAGATGCCTTCGCGCAGGAGTACGACGGATGGACAACGGAATTCTCCGCACTGGAGGAGGTCGTCCTGCCGACCAACCTGAAGAGCATCGGCACTCGCGCCTTTGCAAACCTGTTTATGCTTAAGAAAGTCGACATTCCCGCAAGCGTCACTTCCATCGGTGAGGACGCGTTTCAGAACTGTACCGCGCTGAAGGATGTCACGCTGCGCTGCGACTCCTTGACCATGGAGGCCTCCGCTTTTGGCTCAAAGAACGGCTACCTCTCTCCCTTTGCAGGCATCCTGCAGGAAAAATACGACGAATGGCTCTGGGCAGAGGAGGCTTCCGACTTCTTCGTCTGGAACGGCTGGCTCTACGCTTACAAGGGCGACAGCAAGACACCTGTCCTCCCCTCCGGCATTGTCGGTATCGGTGTCAGCGCCTTTGAGGGTATGGATTTAACCGGCGTTACCCTCCCCGCCGGGCTGAAGGTCATCGGCATGAATGCCTTTGCAAACAACGCTGGCCTGACGAGTGTGGACATCCCCGCCGGTGTTGAACGCCTTGACTACGGCGTTTTCTCCGACTGCACAAGTCTATCCTCCGTTACACTCCGTCAGGGCTTGAAACGTATCGGCGAGAATGTCTTTGACGACTGCACGGCACTGAAGAGCATCACGATCCCCGACGGTGTGGAGGTCGTTGACGAAGGTGCTTTCTCCGGCTGTGAGAACCTTGCCAAAATCAGCTTTCCCACCTCCGTCGCGGAGACCTATACCAGCACCATTCAGGACACCCAATATTACAGTGACCTCCCGAACGGTGAGCAGATGTACTGTGGCGGCGTCTATCTGGGCATGAAGCGCGACGACTACCGCGACTACCCCTCCTCACTTACCATCCGCTCGGGAACGAAGACCGTCAACATCGAATATCAGCCTGACGGCTTAAACGAGCTGATTCTCCCCGACGGGCTGAAAACCTTCATACTTAAATACGGCGGCGACCACTGCGGCATCACCTCTCTGACCTTCCCGGAGAGCGTGGACTACATTGATTGCTCCTACCTGACCTGTCTGACCACCGTGAAGCTGCCGCAGGAGGCGGAGCTTGCACAAGGCGCTTTCGATAGCTGCTGGAAGCTCAAGAGCGTCACGATTCCGAAGGGCAACACCTGCCTCAACGCTTTTAACGACTGCCACGCGATTGAGACGCTCACCATTCCCGATGACGTAGTGGAGCTGGGTGCCGTCGGCGGCGCGGGACTGAAATCCATCCATCTCGGCAAGATCCGCGTTTTGGGCGAGGATGCCCTGAAGGATGAGACGCGTCTGGAGTCCGTCACGCTGCCCGACACGCTGATCGCCGTGGGAAGCGGCGCTCTGTCCGGCTGCTCCGGATTGCAAGCTGTCAAGGGCGGCAAAAACGTCAGAACTCTGGGCGATGGCTGCTTCAAAGACTGCCCTGCACTGACAGATTTCGGCGACCTGCCTGACAGCATCCGACTGATCGGTATGTGCGCGCTGGAAAATACCGGCTGGTATCACGATCAGCCCGACGGTCCGGTCTATTTCGGCTCCGTTGCCTATGCCTACAAGGGCACCATCCCCGCCAATACGGTTCTTGCCCTCAAAGCGGGCACGACCGCCGTCTCCGATGGCTACATCTTCGAGCATGAATCGCGCTATTGGGAAAAAGAAGATGTGAAAAATGTCATTGCCATTGTCCTTCCCGATTCGGTGCGCCGCGTCGGCAGCAATGCCTTTGCCAACTGTGAGAATCTGAAGTCCATTGATCTCGGCGGTGCGCAGTATATCGGACGCGAAGCCTTCAACAGCAGCGCCTGTGAAGCCATTGTTCTGCCCGACACGGTGCGCTATGTCGGCAGCAATGCCTTCTCCGGTACGGCGCTCAAGGCGATCCATCTGAACAACGGCCTGCGAGTGCTGGAGGAGGGCGCGTTCTTCTCCGGCGGTGCGGGCAAGGGCGTTACGATCCCCGCCAGCGTGACCTATCTCGGAGCGCAGTGTCTCGGCTATTATCCGCCGGAGCCGGATAACCCCTTCGGCGGCACCGAAACCATCCCGAATTTTGTGATCTACGGAGTGAGCGGAACTGCGGCGGAGACCTATGCCAACAAAAGCGGCATTACTTTCCGCACTGACGGTGGCTGCACCTCCCATAAATATGTGACCGAAACTGTGAGCGCTACCTGTCAGGCCGGCGGCTTCACCCGCAAGACCTGCACCCTTTGCGGTTATGCCGAGATGAGCGGCGCGACGGCTGCCGGCAGCCACAAGGCGGCCGCCAATACTGCCATCGAAGCCACCTGCACCCGTCCCGGCTTTACCGGCGGCACACACTGCGGCGAAGTGCTTTCCGCCCCCACCCAGACCCCCGCGCTGGGTCATTCGTGGCGTTCCGATACAATGGGCGCGAATAACCCGATCCAGTACTTCGGCATGATCTGGCACTATTGCAGCCGCTGCGGGATAACATGGTATGAGCCGAGCAGCATTGCACACGTCCACGACTATTCCTACAATGTGTCCGAGGTCTATCCCTCCTGCACATTGCAAGGCTACACGGAATACACCTGTGCCTGCGGAGCAAGCATCAAAGGCAACTATACCGATCCGCTGGGACATTACTTTGAATGGGTCACGGACGTAGTCGCCACCGAAACCGAGGCAGGCTGCAAGCACGAGGAATGCACACGCTGCCATCTTGTCACACGCAATGAGAACACCGTCATCCCGCCCACCGGTTCGGGGCACGAGCACAGCTATCAGCCAACCATCAAGGCGCCGACCTGCTACGAACCGGGTTACACAACCTACACCTGCGCCTGCGGTGAGAGCTATATGGATGACAACAGCTATGTTGAGGCGCTCGGCCACAACTTCGTGGAGGGTGTCTGCACCCGCTGCGGCGCGACGGAAAGCAGTGTGCAGCCGCACGAACACAGCTATCAAACCAGCATCGTCGCGCCGACCTGCACGGAAAAGGGCTATACGCTCCATGTCTGCGCCTGCGGCGACAGCTATCGGGATAGCTATGTAGACGCGCTCGGGCACAACTTTGTAAACGGTATATGTACGCGCTGCGGTATCAAAGAGGGAGCGTGCGACGGCGGCGAGGGCTGCCCGAGCAGGAAGTTTGTGGATGTCAATCCGAAGGAATGGTATCACCCGTATGTGGACTATGCCGTGGCGCACGGGCTGTTCGGCGGCACAAGCGATCATACCTTCGAGCCGGAGGCAGCAATGACGCGGGCAATGCTGGTGACGGTGCTTTGGCGCTATGAGGGTCAGCCGAAGGGGTATCAGAACACCTTCACGGACGTAAACGCGAAGGACGGAGGCTGGTACATTGACGCGGTTGCCTGGGCGGCGGCAAACGGTGTGGTCAACGGCGTCGGTAACGGCAGATTCGATCCCGAGGGCAAAATCACGCGAGAGCAGATGGCGACGATCCTGTTCCGCTATGCGCAGAAGAAGGGCATCGACACGAGCAAGCGCGGCAGCTTGGGCGGATTTTCGGACGCAGAACGGGCCAGCGCCTATGCAAAGGACGCGCTGCAGTGGGCGGTCGGTGAGGGCATTATCAACGGCTCGGACGGCAAGCTCCTGCCGCAGGGCAGCGCTACCAGAGCACAGGTGGCGACGATCCTGATGCGCTATATTGAAAACATCGTGAAGAAATAAAGGAAACCGGCGGGCTGACAAAAACGTCAGCCCGCCGATATATTTGTCTGAGGGGCTGCAAGCATTTGCTTGCAGCCCTTCAGACTGTCAAAAAAGCCCGTAACCGTCAAAATCAGAATGACAAGAGCGCGTATATACACCGATGCCGAACCAAGGTTTCTTTCTATGTCATCCTGAGCGAACGCGAAGGATCTTCGCACTTCGGTAGAGAAGGATTCTTCGTCACTGCGTTCCTCAGAATGACATATAAGGAACGATTTTGTTACAATCCTGCTTGCTTCGCAAGGATTTTGACTTCCATCGCAACTCGCGCCCTACCGTACCTATGTACGCCGACAGGCGCGAGTTGCTCGGCTTCCGACCTTTTTTGCAGTCTGCCGGCGTGCCGAAAAGGTTTTTTCGACACGCTGAGGGCTGCAAGCATTTGTTTGCAGCCCTTAAAACAGGAATTATTTTTCCAGATAACGCATCAGGAGCGTTGCGATCTGCGCTCTGGTGGCATTGTCCTTCGGAGCCAGCTTGCCGTCCATACCGTTGATGATCCCTTCCTCAACTGCCCAGGTCATCGCGTCGATTGCGTACGGACTGACGGTGAGAGCATCGGAGAACTCATCCAGACTGCCGTCGGTCTTCGGAGAACCGGCGTAGCGGTAGAGAATCGTTGCGATCTGTTCGCGTGTGATTTTCAGATTCGGGGCAAAGGTGGTTTCCGTCATGCCGTTGACGATCCCCTCATGCGCTGCCCAGATTACCGCATCGGTATACCACTGGCCTGATTTAACATCCGTAAAGGGATTGGCTTTGCCGCTGACATTCGGCGAACCCTCGGCGCGGTAGAGGATGGTAACCAGCATTGCACGGGTCAAAGAGCCGTCCGGATCGAACTTGCCGTCGCCCATGCCGTTCATCAGACCGGCTTTCAGGGCGTAATCCACGGCTTCGTGATACCAGCTGCCGGCTTTGACATCGCTGAAGGAATGGGCAGGGCAGTCTTCGCCGCCGTTGCAGTCAAAGGGAGGCGGCTGATAGTTCGGGTCCTTTGCGCCGCAGCGTGTGCAGACACCGTCAACGAAATTGTGACCGAGGGCTGCGGTTTCAGTGTCTTTGTAGCTGTCATTGCAGCGCGAGCAGGTATGGAGCGTGCAGCCGGCTTCGGTGCAGGTGGGAGCAATCACCTCGTCCTTGTAGTCATGGCCGAGGGCTTTGAGGACAGTGCCCTTTGCGATCAACTCGCCGCAGTCGGTGCAATAGGTGTCGCCGCTGTAGCCGTCTGTGGTGCAGGTTGCTTCCGCAGCATTTCGAAGCTCGGTGTTTTTGTGTTCGCAGGGTGCGGGAGGAACCTCGCCCTGCTCGGTCAGTTCATAGAAGTTATACAGATATTCTCCCGTATTCTTTACGCCATAGGTGGTGAATTTGCCGGAATAGTATTCCAGAGCCTGATTATGGTTGCCGTTGTAGGCCGCGCCGACGCTCATGACGTGCCAGCCGCCTTCCACCGCTGTAAGTGTCCACAGGCTCAATTCATTTGCGGCAGGAGCATTCTCCAAGGACAGACCGTTTCCTGCTGCCGGAGCGGTCAGGTACTTTCCGTCATCCGTGACAAATTCAATTTTTCCGTCCTGACCGACATTCGCGGTGACGATCAAGGTGCTTTCCGCTACGGGCAGAATGATTTTTCCGCCGAGGTAGGTGTTGCTGACAGGAGCCAGACCGCCCGCGTTGGCTGTGGTGGAGAGGCAGGTGCTTTCCGCGTCATGGAAAATGATGTATTTGCCGCCGTCCTTGACTTCGGAAGCAAGCGATGCAGTTTCCACCGGCGTGTAGAGGTTCAGCAGGAATGCCGCAGTAGACTGCACACCGTAGGTCGTAAAGCCGGAGTACCATTCGATTGCCTGATTGTGGTTGTCGTTGTAGGCGGCGCCGACGTTGCGGATGTGGAAGCCGCCCTCCGCCTCTTCCAGATACCATGTGCCCAGCTCCGTAAGCTCTGCGGCATAGCCGAGGCTGTTGCCGGTGGCACCGGAGGTCAGATAATTTCCGGAGGCTGTCTTAAGGGCAAAGGTAGTACCCTCTGCGGCGTTCTCGTTGACGATCTCCACGGTGAAAATTGCGGCAGGCGCATTTGTGCCGATATACTGATTTACAGCGGTTGCTGCGACACCGCCGAGACGTGCGGTGTTCTCCGCAGGCTCCAGCCCCATGACGACACCCTCCGATGGGGAGTAAATCATGATCTGATCGCCGTCATGGATCTCGGAGACTTCTTTTGCGATGATGTCGCCGGAGAGCGTCTGCGGCGCGTTGACATCGCCGGTGTAATCGAGTTTCCAGCTCCAGTTAAAGGTGGCAGGATCCACGCCGCCCTTTTCAGCGGTCATGTCCGTCAGGTATTCCATGATGAGATCCTGCACGACGCCGCCGCCGAGATCATCGGTCTGCGACCAGAGGGCATCGGCGGTGGAATAGGCACCGAAGCCGCAGCCGGTATTGCCGAGGTGGTAGTTGTTCACGCCGACAAGGTAGGTCTTATCCGGGTCAAAGGCTCTGCCGTTGGAGAAGCCTTCAATGATGACGCGGCTGCCTTCAGGCTGATACATATCATAGGTGAAATTGATGCCGCCAAAGACGGGGTTGGTAAAGTTTTCACCGATGGTTGAATAGCTGACGGTGCCGTTTTTGATGGTTGCGCGAAGTCTGGTGGAGGCGTTCTGCTCCAGAACGGCCTTGATCTGCGCGCCGGTCATCGGAAGAATGTAGAGATTGTTGTCGTACTTATACAGGCGATAGATGTCCTTCATTGTCAGGCTGCCTGCCTTGACATAGTAGCTGCCGTTGGTAACAACGGAGGTGGAGGACATATCCACATCGGTATGGTCGAGGTTGTATTCCTCCAGCAGATAGGCCATACCTTCCTCATCGCCGTATTTTTGCGCGATATACTTGGAGGCTTCATACATCTGTGCCGCCTGAATGAGGTCCATGGAGTCACTCTGCTTGAGGTAGTAGTTGGTCTCCGTGTCCCAGGTGCCGATTGCCTTGCCGGCCTCCCGATTGACATACTCGGAAGCAAGCTGCGCATACGGCGTGATCTTTGCCTTGAGGTCTGCGTCGGAAGCATAGCCGGAGAGGGAAAGATTCTGCGTGGACTTCACAGAAACTTCGATGTTGCCGTTGACGATTTTTGCGGTAAAAACGCTCTTGGTGAGCTGTGTGCCGCCGCCGTTGACGATGAGAACGTCCTCGCCGTTCTTATTCTTTAAATAGGTATTGGAATAGGAGGCAGAATGGTCGTGACCTGCAATGACCATGTCAACGCCTTCGGTCTGCGCGATCATGCGGCTTGCCTGACCTTCCGTGTTTGTGCCGAAGACCAGATCGCCCGTGGTGGAGCCGGTGCCGCCGTGGTAAGCTACCACGATAAAGTCACAGCCGGCTTCCTTCATCTTGGGAACGTAGTAATTGACCTCCCATGCGATAGAGCATTCGGGATTATCCGGATGGTGGAAGATGATGCCGGGATAGTTGTCGGGAACGTCCCAGCGCGGACAGTCGGTCGATTCCAGACCCAAAATGCCGATTTTCAGGGTCTTGTCGCCTACAGTCACATCTCTGGTGATGTAGGGCTGAAAGACAGGCTTTCCGGTGGCCTCATAATAGAGGTTGCCGCAGATTGTGGAAACACCGTTTTCCAAAAGATAGGAACGGGCATCTTCCATGGTTTTCCAGGCATAGTTGAATTCGTGGTTGCCGAGGCTTGCAGCGTCGTAGCCGATATCTGTAAGGCAGAGCGCCATTGCCAGCGGATCGTCGGAAAGACCCTGTGTGTACTGGTTGAGCTGCACGGAGGATACGGGCGTGCCCTGATAAAGGTCACCGTTATCAACAAGGAAAACATTGTCTTCCCCCAGCTCAGTGCGGATCTGATTGACAGCGGTTTTGACTTTCAGCATATTATTGGATTCTGTGCCGTCGGTCAGAACATTTGTGTCCCAGCATTTGCCATGCATATCCGTGGTAGAGAGAATGGCAAACTCAGCAGAATCGGGCTCTGCGGCAAGGCTCATAGGAAGAGCGCTGAGCAGCAAGGCCAGCGTGCAGAGCAGGGCGAGCGTGCGTTTCAGAAGATTGGTCATAAGAATCTGCCTCCTTCACATAATTGCGGGAAATCAGTCCCTCTTCCATTCTACTTGTATTTATGTTTTTTCGCAAGCAAACGGACTTATGAATTCGAAAATTAGGCGAATTAAACAATATTCAGTCAAAAACAGGGACAATGTGCCCATGTTTTCGGTGCGGAAACCGTCGGTTTGCACAAAGATTTCTCGGGGGATACCAAATGATTTCAAAGATGTGCTATAATTAAAAAATACCCACAGAAAAGAGGAACGGTTTATGACAACAGAACAACTGACCGCTCTGCTGACGGCAGATCCCGCAGCGGTCATTGAAAATGATCGTCGGCATTATTTTAAACAGATCGTTCAGGCGGCGGAGATTGTTGCAGCCAATGCTTCCAAGCGCCCCGTGATTCTTCTTGCGGGACCTTCCGGTTCGGGTAAGACGACCACGGCACTTTTGATTGAGCGCGAGCTGGAGCGCCGCGGTATGCCCACGCACACACTGTCGATGGACGATTATTTTCTGCCGCTGACGCAGGAGGAGATTGCGCTTCTGCATGAAAACAAGCTGGATCTGGAAAAGCCGACGCGTGTGGATATCCCATTTTTTCAGAAGCAGATCGGAGACATTCTCTCCGGCAAGGAGGTAGAGCTTCCGCGCTACGACTTTCGTACCAGCAGCCGCGTTTTTGAGGGCAAAACCCTCCGCCGAAAGCCCGGAGAGCTGGTGCTGATGGAGGGAATCCATGCGCTCAATCCGACGGTTACGAGCTATGCCGATCAGACGACGCGCCTGTATGTCAGCGTCCGCACCCGCATTTCTGCGAAGGACGGCACGGTGCTGCATCCCTCCAAGATTCGTCTTGCCAGAAGGCTTCTGCGTGATTTTACCGGAAGAGGCCGCGCACTGACCGAAACCATCGGTATGCGGGAGCGTGTTGACCGCGGAGAGCAGAATTATATTATGCCCTTTAAGCAGTACGCGCATTGCAGCATTGATTCCTTCTATTCCTGCGAAATGAGCGTTTACCGGCATTTTCTCTATGAAGATCTAAACGCGCTGCTGCCGGACTACCCCGACCTGGAGGATATGGTAAAGGTGCTTCATGAGCTTCCGGAAACGGACGAAAAGCTGATTCCGACGGATTCACTGCTGCGTGAATTCATCGGCGGCAGTGAGCTGAATTACTAAGCTCGGAGGGGGAAATACATGAAAAAATATGTCGTTGCGCTCGATCAGGGAACGACCTCCAGCCGAGCCATCGTTTTTGATCGCGCACAGAATATTATCAGCGTAGCGCAGAAGGAATTTCCGCAGATCTATCCGCGCTCCGGCTGGGTGGAGCATGATCCGATCGAGCTGTATTCCAGTCAGTTCAGCGTGATGATGGAGGCAATTGCCCATGGCGGAATCGACGCTTCCGAAATCGCCGCCATCGGCATTACGAATCAGCGTGAGACAACGATTGTTTGGGAAAAGGATACCGGCCGGCCGATTTATAACGCGATTGTCTGGCAGTGCCGCCGCACGGCAGAGATCTGCGATGAGCTGCGCAGCGCCGGATTGGAGCAGTATATCCGCGATACCACCGGTCTGGTTCTCGACGCTTATTTTTCCGCGACCAAGATCAAATGGATCCTTGACCATGTGGAGGGTGCCAGAGAGCGGGCTGAAAACGGAGAGCTTCTGTTCGGCACGGTGGATAGCTGGCTTCTGTGGAAGCTGACGGGCGGAAAGGTCCATGCGACGGACTATACCAACGCCTCGCGCACCATGCTCTATGATATTCATAAGCTCTGCTGGGATGAAAAAATCGCGGCGGCGCTGGATATTCCGCTGTGTATGCTCCCGAAGGTCTGTGACAGCAGCGGCGTTTTGGGATTTTGCAACGTACAGGGCTGTGAGGTTCCGATCTGCGGCATCGCGGGCGATCAGCAGGCGGCGCTGTTCGGTCAGTGCTGCTTCGAACGCGGCGATGTGAAGAATACATACGGAACCGGCTGCTTCCTTTTGATGAATACCGGCGAGGAAGCCTGCGTCAGCAATCACGGCTTGGTCACGACCATCGCAGCGGGGCTGAACGGCAAGGT